>QGNH01001864.1_pt1 | contig 93224 bp, 115 predicted proteins | sample 1735481 | NCBI WGS metagenome assembly QGNH01 (sample SAMN09239004, study PRJNA386568) | Viral metagenome, whole genome shotgun sequencing project.
GGTTATTATTGTTATCGATTCCACATGTTATTGGGAATAATATTGCCCGTTATTCATCTTCTTCGGAACCTTTTCTAATGATGCCTTTGACATTTCCAGCGGTATAGGGTTTGCCGAGGGTTCTATTGGCACAATTGGGAGCTTCACTACATACGCGGTAGTAATACATTTGGCCGGCACGATTATATATGAAAATTTCTAGGTGACCTACTTCACAAATTTTGCACAACCATTGCTTTTTTATGTTTTCCAGGATTTCTTTGCCGGTAGCTAACTTTTCTTCAGTATAGCATTCCTCGATCATATCTTTGACAGTTGAGTAACGGTCTAGGTCAATTCTCATGAGTTGTTTGCGTAAAGAAGATATTTGTTTTTTAAGTTGTTGATTTTCCAATCGAAGTTGCTGTTCCACAGTTTTGCCGCGAGAGTTAGTTCTAGCTTTACCCATACTATCAAGATTAGCAGTTTGTTCTGTGATATAGCAAGGGTGATGGCGTTATTGGGAACTTCTATTGAAAATGTTAAGAGAAATTTAGAATCCCAATTTCAACCGGGAATGAACTGGGAAAACTATGGGAAATGGCATGTGGACCACATTGTTCCATTAGCATCCGCAAAAAGTAAAGAAGAACTTGAAAAACTCTATCATTACACAAATTTACAGCCACTATGGGCTGCAGACAACATACGAAAATCAGATACCATGCCTGCCCTCAATCTTAATAAGAGCACCTATTTAAAGGAAAAGGTATAGTTTAATGAGTGTACAACGTCGTGTAAACTGGATTTCACAACAAAGGTGTGATCTTCCGGACCTTCGCGCAATAGAATCGGCTACTTCCAATGATTTCGACCAGCTAATCGAAACGATGGTTACAGCCTCGCAAGGCTATGTCATGCGTGGCTTCAATGTTCTAATGGCGAATGCCATCGGAAACGCTGCTTCTAGCTTAGAACTTCTAGTAGACCCAGGTGCTCTTTTACACATCAATGCCAGCCAATCAGGTACTATCCTTCAAGTACCAACAGGCACCCCTAACCAACAATTAAATGCAGCCACCAATACTAATGTGGTCGGTTCCTTTTCGCCCAGTTCCATCAACTATGTTACCGTAGACTATCTGCGATTCGCGGACGACGCTACGAGTGCCCAAGTTTACATTTGGGACCCAACTACGAACACTGAGACCACTGAAAACGCCCCTAGAGCCATTATTCTAGAGTATGTCATTAATATAGGCACTGCAACTCCTACGCCTAACCTTTTACCATTAGCAATAGTCACCACCGATGCCGGGAACAACGTTTTGGACGTAGAGGACGCTCGTTGGATGCTATGCCGCCTAGGAACTGGTGGCACTAATCCTAATCCTTTCTACACCTATCCTTGGCCTCAAGGAAGAGATGAGAATCCATCTTCATCTGGTTCGGATAGCTCAGATCCATTTTTCGGTGGCGATAAGGCCATAGGCGATCTTAAAACTTGGATGAACGCCGTAATGTCGGTCCTTTTGGAGATCAAGGGGACTACTTACTGGTACTCTCCCCTGACCTTACCTGGCTCTCTTACTCATCTAAGGGAAGATGCCATCAATACCATTATAACCGGTAGTGGCAACATTTCCCATGGAATATTGCCCAATTCTATTCCGGTTTTGGTTACCACCGGCAATACAGTCTTTAACAGCAACCAAATTACTGGTTTGGCTTCCACCGCCGGATTGGCTGCAGGCCAGTTCATTTTTGGTTCTGGAATTCCCCCACAGACTACCATTTTGAGCATTTCTGGTACCACCATTACCATGTCGCAAAATGCGGCATTTAGTGGTAGCACGGTAAACCTTTCTTTCTATCTACCCGCTGCAATCACTGCTCCTGGACAGATTAACTGGGACAAGACTATAAATATCCGTGTAATCGGTACTGCTTTAGATTACACTATCGCGCCGAATCCTACTTCCACAGATATTACTTTAGCTGATGATCAAGTAGCTTACATCAATCTGATGCGCGATCAGTCTATAACGCCTAATTTGGTTTTCACCAATGGCTCTGCTGTAGTGACTTCGGTTGGCGCGGTAGTTTGGACTACCAATTTGTTACCTGGCGATTTCATTCGGTTATTCGGTGACTCTGACGATAATTATTACGAAATCCTAAGTGTCGACTCTTTAACACAAGTTACTTTGACTACTACTTTTACAGGGAATTCCACCGGAGCCAGTGGTGCCCAGGCGGTGTACGCTTTCGGTAGTTATTTGGCAACTGCCACGCCGACTACCAACAGAGATATTTTCATTTCTTCTCGCGAAACTGTACCCTTTAGCAGCGAAGCTTTCTGGCTTTTTGCTAGAGAAGACGACGGTGGCCCTCCAAAGGTTTATATTCGTTTACTCGGATATGAACTGGAGAATGGGGAAGATGAAAACATCGGCGGCGGCATTTCCAACGAATTGCTAAAATATATTGGCTCGCCTTCCGCAAGTGCGTCCGCTCCTCAATATGTTTCTGCATTGAATCCTGGTTCCGTACAACAAATTACCGATATCGCCACTGGCGCTGGCTCTGCAATGGCTGCCAGCCAATATTTCTTTATCAGTTCTTCCGCTGATGCTAGAACCTACGAAGTTTACGTTAATTTGGACGGTACTGGCACGCCAACCATGACCGATCAGGCCAATGAATATCTGGAATGGGCTGTACTTTCTTCCGATACTGCCGCTCAAACTGCTGCTAAGCTGGCAATTGTTTTGGCTGGCAGTCCTAATAGAGATTTTACTACTACGGTTAGTTCGAATACGGTAGTAGTTACCAATCAATCTGCTGGTGCTTGCACTGCTGCGGTCAATAATAATGTTGGCGGCTTGACTATTACGGTTACCCAGACTGGTACTGGCGAAGGAAACTTCAATATCCAAGATGGCGACAGTTTAACTTTGGCTATCAAAGAATTAGATGATGCCATTGGTGCCATTGTTTTCGCTCGTAATTCCAATTACGAAGAAACTGTAACTATTGTTGCTTCTGGCGCCACGCCACCTACTTCTTTGAATGGTCCCGTTGCTGCCAATACGGTTATTACTCTTCCTAATAACACTAGAAATGGCGACACGGCAGAGTTTTACATCGTTAATTCGGCTAAATTGGAAGTCTTTTTGAATGGCCAATTGCTAGTTATCAACGATGATTACGTTGAAGTGGGCGCGGTATCTACTCCTAGCCAACAAATTCAGATTTTGAGAAGTCTTTTGGTTGGTGACATTTTAGAATTCACTGTTAGTGCTGCCGGTGGAGCAGTCGGACCGGCTGGTCCAGCCGGCCCTACAGGGCCTACGGGACCTCCAGGACACGACGCCGCAGGTGGACCGGTAAACATTTCTACCAAAAGTTCAAACTATACGGTGATGTTGACCGACAATGCATTGTTGGCCAATTGTACTAGCGGACCCTTAACGTTTACTTTACCACCCTCGGCTTCCGCTACTGGACATGTTTTCTATTTTAAGAAGATTGATGGAACGGCCAATGCCATGATAATCATGGGAAATGGTTCTGAATTGATCGATGGCGCTAACACTTTAACTACCACTACGCAGTACGAAGCTTTCACTTTAATTACCGATGGAACTCAGTTTTGGGTATTTTAACGGGGACCTTATATGTCATATAATCCAAATTCTATAAGTGGCCCAGCAGTAAGCACTACAGATGCCATCGCAGTATTTGCCAATGCTACAGGAAGTGCAACGTTAAATTCTGGTATTTTAATCAATAGCAACGTTAATTTGGTGTGGGCTACCGACGCAATTTCAGCCATAGGTGCCAACAGTGCTAGCGCCTACTATGCATCGTTGATAATTACTCAAAATGGAAACAGTATCTATTACGTCGCGGGTAATGGTATTACTGGAGCAGCTGGCAACGCCATTACGATAGCATATGTAAGTGACTTGCAGACATTTGCGGATACAGTAACGACATATAATGCTGGCGACGGTTTTATATCGACCACTAACATAAACAGCTACTATCAAGAAAATCAAAATGTCACTGTCGTTTTTACTAGTGGCCCAAATAATGGTTTTTCTACAGAAGGGACTTTTGGGCCAGATGGTCCCAATGGCATATACATAAATAATAATCCCCCTAATAATGTTAATCCTGGCGACTCCGTAAGTATAACTCAGCTAGAGTATTTCTCCGTAAGTGGTACGGCGGTCACCGCACACATCAATAATGGAGTGACTACTGGCAATACACTTTTGAGCGCCCCATTTATTGGAGGACCTTTCCCGATAGAGAGTCCGGCGTTTGTTGGCAATAATTTAGACGGCAGTTTCTTCGTATTTAATCAGTCTGCTACCAATTTGTCTGGTGGAGCAGGAATTTTCACACGACCTTACACTATTCAAGTGGCAAATAACATATCGGTCGATCCTGGAAATCAGTATTCCGGTGGTGAATCGGCAGGAAATCCCTTTATACAATTGGGAAATCTACAATTATTTAAAAATAGCCCAACGGATTATAGATTTCTGATCGGTAAAACTGAAGTCTTGGGTGTGACGATTAATGGCAATAATACATTAATTAGACAAATTAGTTACACTAATAATGGTGGTAACGGCATAGATTCAGACGGTAGCAGCCTATCGTGGTTCGATGCTCCTGGCGGTGGCGTCTCTTACGGCACAGATTTCACGCTACCGGGTGGATTGGGCGCTGGAGTAATGGCACTCACTTTTGGAGTTGCCGGCGGGAATACCCAATTTGCTATAGTTGGTCAAAATGATGGCGGGAATGATATGGTCATCCTTAGGGATAACCCGCTCGTTTGGTACAACGATGGCGTTGGTGATATAGGGAGTCCAGACGGTGGAACCACCCTACTTCGCCCAAATAATATTTGGATAAAAACTGCGCTCAATGTGGGTGGCCCTACCAATATCAATGGCAATATAACTGGAACTGGCAATACGTTCTTAACGCAAACAGCCAGTATTTGGCCCATCCCTTTCCAAAGTCTTTTTGGACCTGCTGGCAATAACCAGGCTGCCAACGCCTCCATTATCACTTTAGCAGATAATGCTACGGCGGATTTTTCCAGTTATGGTAACTTTTCCTGGATATTACCTAATGGTTCGGATAACACTTGGGTGTACGGAAACTACCTATGGTTGGATAACGTCCCAGCAGTTTATACTGGCTCCAAGGGAGCGATAGGGACGCAGGTAGAGAGTAGTGCTGCTTCTACGGGCAACGATATAACCAATTTGTACGGCAACTTTGGTATCATAGGAACTGTTATTCCACAGGGTCCGGCCCCTCAAGGTGTGTCGGTAGGCGTGTATGGACAATCTTTTGCTACAGCGGGCTCTTATGCGGTGGATTACGGGGTTTTAGGATTAGCTTACATAACTCCCACCTCCATAGGCGGAGGGAGTCAAGGTATAAATGTAGGTATTTGTGGTTACGGAGCCAATGCGGGCGAATCAGTCGGTGGCTACTCGTATGGAGTGGCGGCCTATCTAGATAACACATTTAGTCCTGCAATTCCACTTCCGAATGGGAATGCCGTTTTTATCGGAATGGATAATTCCGGATTGAGCTATGATCTTTTACAGCTGTACAATTCAAGTTCTCATTTGATTGTAAAAATAGATCATTCAGGTACGCTCACTCTGGGGACCGCACTTTCAGTGCCCAATGGTGGGACTGGAGCGACGTCATTCGTTAGCAATCGCATTTTACTTGGAAATGGCGCCGGAATGTTCGGTACTGTTCCGAATGGTATTTCGGGTAATATACTGTATTCACAGGGCAGCGCTTCCGGCCCTATATGGGATGCTTCGTTAAATACCGATGGAAGCGGCAATCTAACTTCGCATACTTTGACAACCACTATCATTAAAAACACTACGGCCCAAACTACTTTAACCGGTTCCGTCGGAACTGCTTTGTGTTCGCAGCCGGAACAGGGCAGGAGTTATAAAAAAGTAGTTATATTTTTGAATAGTTACACTGATACTGGTACTCAAACTTATACTTTTCCAACGCCATTTGCGAATGCGCCCTTTGTTTATGGATTGACTGCTGGAGTAACTGGCGCCGCAGTAACCACTACCAATGTTACTTTTACGGTAACTGGGCAGACTGGATTCGTTTTTTTAGAAGGATACTAAGTCTTATATGATATATGTAATGGAAAGGAGATAAATATGAACTTTACCATTACTAAGGATCAATTGCAAAAACTAGCCGATTATTTGGTCACGCGACCGTGGGCTGAAGTCAATCCACTTATTTCATTGTTGCAACAACTTCCTGTTGCAAAAGAAAATAAGCCGGAAGCTCAGCCTGTGCCGCCAGCGACTACGTAGAGACTAGTTAGGAAGATGAATGCTGACACTTTTTGACATTAGACAATCGGAGACTCGAATTCTGCAAGATCAGTTGAATCTTACGGCTATAGAGCCTATGGATTTGACTCTGGCTTCTATCAATAGTGAATTGACTGCCCCTGGCAGACTTATCGCTCAAGCCACGCCTAGTCTGGTTGTCACCGTCGGAGCTGGGGCAATTGTCAATCCCAATACTGGTAAAAACAGGAGTCTAGCTCCTCTAAACGGTTCTGTGGTAGCGTTTCCCGGTGGTACTATTACATTTCCTTCTACGTCGGGAACTGTCACGGTTAGTCCTGGCACCAACAAATCCATCACTATTGGCGCGAGCCAATTCGTAGCGGTCCTGGTTGAAGTAACCGATGCTGGGGTTATTTCCATCACCGTTGGGACGGCGGCAGGAACTTTAGCTGGAGCAGTCGTACCGGCTGTCAATAATCACAATTTAACTTTGGGCTATATAGTAGTTCAATCCAACGCGTCCAGTGTAATTCAAAATGTTACTGATTCGATGCTTTATCAGTTTACCTCTGTTTTGAGCACTGCTGGCAGTATCACTGGGCTACAAGATAATGATTCGGTAAGCTTTAATCATTCTACCAACACTCTGTCATTCAACTACAATGGTGGCACCAATAACATGGGGTTGGCGGCCGGCGAGTTGTCTTTAGGTTCAGACCCGGCGGTTTCTGGTACGATCAATCTTTCGAATAGTCAGGCCATTTCTTGGCGCGCCAATCCAGATACCGGTCCAGATGTTTCGTTATTGGTCAATAGTAGCAATTTTTTGGTGTCCACTGCTACTACTTTCATAACGCCACAGGTTACCACTTCTAATATATTTAACTCTGGCAATGATACTTTGGCCATTACTAGTGATGTTGGAAGTTCTAGCGATATAGAATTTCGTTCATTTGATAGTTTTACATTTTTTAATCAAAATGCATCGTTGAACGCTCAATTAGTGCTAAGTACGGCGAGTAGTTTTGGTTTCGAAACTGCCCTTAGCCAATTTGAAATAGTTATCGATGATACCGATGGAATAGTTAATCTAATTGCCAGTGGTTCAACTACTAGTTTTGCCATTAATGGCGGCCCCATTTTCTCTAAAACCTCGGCTAGCGCGGGTCCTCCGCCAATTGTTGCTGGAAACTTATTGATTAATACTGACATTTTGTATTTAGCGAATTACTCGGGTGCCGATCTTTTTAGCATTAATTTAGGTGCTGATGGCCCCACTTTGATTTCTAATACTCAAAAGATATATATTGGAGATACTACTATAGGCGATCAATATCCGATTTTAACTAGTCCTGATCCGGGTGGCGCAAACGCCATGATGTATGTGGCGGGAAGCATATCTTTCGATACTGATGTTGCGGGCAATATTACCGGTTCGGTTTCCAGTTCCGGACCCGGATTTACCGTAGCAAGTGCGTCGGGCAATACCATAGTTATTACGCTAAACACCATATTTAATTCCGAAATTTATAACGCAATGTTAACATGTAATACGAATTTTTTAGATTCCTATATAGCATTCGTCGGCCTTGGAAATCAAATTTCAATTACTTATGACGGTGAGTCTACACTATCGCATAGTTTAACTCCACTTCAATTTAGTTTTTCGGCATATGGAATAAGATTAAATTAAGGAGAATATATGGCCATGCAATTAACTACAACTCTACCTAGCGGACAGACCGCCAATTATTGGAAGATCACCAGTTTTACCACTAATAGGCTTACTTCAACGATAGCGGTGCGAATTTCCGTTTATGCTACTCAGGCAGCTAGGCAATCTAATTTGCAACCTTGTTTGACTAAGAACTATACACTTTCTGGAACTGATTTTACTACCGCAACGGCCGCTACAAATCTAGTGCAGGCACTTTATACCTATCTTAAGGCACAATCAGATTTTACTGGCGAAGTGGATTGTTAATGACTGATTTCAAAGTATTTTTACTAGCTTTACTCACATTTGTCGCGATGTATGTCGTGGGTTCAGGCATCGTAATTATTGCCAAATCTATAGGACATCTATTCGGGATGTGCTAATCCTTTTCTTTAACTTCTCTAACGCCACTCCATAGGGCACCGATTAGACTAGCAGGGAGTTTCTCTTGCCGTTTGGTTAAATCGGTCAAGCGAATCTTACTTTCCCCATCAGGAAGAGTATTGGCAAAATCATAGAAAGCTTTAACCATGTGAGCAAAGGTGTTGACCACCATTTCCCCCTGGCTAGTTAGATTTCCCTGTACCGCCATTCGAGCTTCATTTTTCATCCTCGCAGCCACTTTGTAAATGTCATTACTATTATCTTGCGCTGCTTCCAAAGATTCAATTTCTTCTAGGGTCATTTTATCGATATCTTTGGTCTTTTTAGGTTTCTTGGGTAATTCCTCACCAAAATGCCTGGCAAGTTCTTCTTCGGTCATCACTTCGCCAAAACTTTCCTCTATCTTGTTGAGTTCGCCTTCTTGCATTACATCGATTTTGTGTACAGGAATTAATTTCGTGTGAGCTTCATGGGTTTCATAGGGCGAATATAGTTCTTCCTTGTGACCATTTTTCTGATCAAAACGAAAGTTATCAAAATCTATTTTTCGACTGCGAATATTTTGTAGCAATTTCTGCGCTTCTTCAAACCATAAATCTTCTGTGTCGGATACGTAATCCATGGCATTGTGAAGATAATTAGTCAGCCTCTCAACCAATTCCATCTGGGATTTGTGATGTTCTAGAAATTGATTGAAAATCTTTTGGACGCCTTCATTATCTAGTGGATATTGATTCATCATTCGATTCCTATTCCAAACGGCTTGCTCTCAGACTTTGGTGGTTTAAATAAAGTTCTTAAGCGCTCTATTTCATTTTCTAAGTTTTTACCTTCGCGATACACGCTATTAACTAGAGCAGTCAAATGATCCACGGTGAATTTGTCAGTAGATTTAACAATTTCTTCCACATCTTTGTGGTTTTTAAGAATTGCCTTTAAGTATGCCTCTCTAGCTTTAGCGCTGGGATATCCGATCTTCATTACATGGCTAAAGCGGCCTGGGCGACAATAAATTCTGGGGTCTAATCTCTCTGGATAATTGGTAGTTGCTATAAATAAGACATTGTCAATTGTCTTGGCACTGTCTAACATTTCTAGATATGTACTTTCGCCGTGGTGCTCGATGAGGCTATCAATATCTTCTAAAATCACGATAGATTTTCTATTTGGCTCAACCCTACAAAAATCTGATAGAAAAGCCATAGCGGTATGAGGGTTGCAAGACGCAAAAAATACGGTACCCCCTCTTTCTACTAATTTAGAGCTAACTAATTGAATTGTTTTACTTTTTCCTGAACCTGGAGGACCATAAATCATGACGCCCGCCTTAAACGCTGCTCCACCAACAACGAATTCGTTGCCCTCTTTGTAATCCTTCTCGCTATTCCAGAAACGTTCAACCATCTTAATAATGTCCTCAGAGCGCATCTCTGGGAGTTCTAATAGCAGTCCGGAAGGCTTCAAAGATGGCACTGCATAGCAGCACTTATTATCGGCTTCAATGTCATAACAACCGGCCGGTAGCGTGTCAACTGTAGGTGTGGTTGCCGTATATCCAGGGCCGTATAGGGCATACTGAGTTGGCTGTCCCGGTACTATCCTGTATTCTTTTGGGTTTAATGATGGCGCATCTTGCGATTGGGGCATTTTCCCAGTATGTGATGGCTGAGAAGGAGAGTTTAGAATTTCACTTAACGATTCGACAACCTCTGAAAACTCTTTTGCATCATCAAGTTCAGACATTTTATCTCCTATACATTTCAAATAATGATTTGCGTAGTCTCTTCTGCGCGTTAACACCAACCGGTTCTAAAATTTTTTCATATTTAACAATAACACCCCATGCTTCTTCTTCAGTTTTTAAAGCTATTGTTTCTTCATCTACTTCAATTTCGACAAAATAATCCGGTTTCTTTGGCTTGCCATCAGTTGTATCATAAACAGTGTAAAAAACCAAGGTGGCGTCCGCCAACTTGTAAATATGACAATTCTTTACTATTGATGAGTTGAATTGCATTCCATGTCGTTCGAATTGCTTAAAAATAGTCTCGTCCGAAGTTCTGAAATCAATATTGATGTTATGCTCTTCTCTCTGAATACTATTTTTGGCATCTTTGGACTTATACTTACAGGTCATCTGTCTACGACCATTATCTAGGCCATAGGAAGGTTTGCGAAATCTTCCGAAGGTTCCTTTAGAATCCCACTGTGAATTGTGCTCGAACCACCATTTTGGATAGGTGAAGAAATAGTCTGGCCCCTCAACGTAGATAAAATCCTTTGATTCCGATAAGTTATCTAGGATTTGTTTGAATACGATGAGGTTCTGGTCTTCGACTCTATATTTGGTTTCAAACTCAATGTCCTCTAAAGATTTATTTTCCATCTTCCTTCTCCACCTTGAGTTCTTCAAGCCTACCTAGTCTGTACATGATATAGCGCTCTCTAAAAGTCTGCCCAGCATTGTATACCTTTAATACTTTCTTGAAATCGGTGCCAGATTTCAATTCTTCTGCAAATATTTCTCGCATATCTTCTTCTTCATGCGTTGAAAAATCTTCAATTATTTTGTTATCCAGTTGTGCCGCCTTCACATTATTTCTAACCTTAATCATGGTTTCTGGTTTGGACATCAAATTGCGACTAGGAATTAATCCACAAGAATCGCAGATTTGTAGTTGAATATATTCTCCTTTTTCATTAATTGAAGGAACTTCTGCCCAAGTATGGCCATTTTTACATAGGCGGCTTTCGTCAACCTCTACCGGAATGGCTTGCTCTACCAGTTTCTTTTTTTGTAGATCTTTTTGAAAATCAACAACTTTTTCTACCAATAAGAAGAGAATAGTTAGGAGTCCCATTAAGAATATCGAACCAAATAATAGATAGACGAATATCATTTTCGCTCCTTGGTGGGCATAATGGCATCTGCCAAGCCCATAGCTACCGATTCTCTGGCGGACAGGAAGGTGTCATGATCTAATAGACTTTTCAACTTTTCTAAGGTATAGCCAGGATTTTTGCGTTTCATTTTCTCTAGATACATGCGTTCCATCCACTTGTTATCCCTAACGCAGGCCTGCATGGTTTTTTCGACCGTTTTAGCGTGTCCAGATACCTCCAGGGTGCCATAATGAGCCATCTGCTGGGCATTTGGAGCCATAATGCGTTTGTCGGCAGCCTGTAAGATAACGGAGCCCATACTGTAGGCCTGTCCAAAAACTTTTATGGTTATCTTGGAACGAGAAGATTTAATGGAGTCATATATAGCCATACCGTGTGGCACAAAACCGCCCACATTATTCATCAAAATTGTAATTGGCTCAGTAGAGATAGAATCTAAAATGGATATATTCATGATGACGCGTTCGGCCATTTTAGCATCCGTCCCGCTTTCTATTTCATTGTCAACTGATTCAGAACCAAGCCAAATGGTGCGGGTGGGAACGTAAAGCTTGTAATCGTGGAATCTGTCTATTTCTTCTTTTGTATATCTTTTAGACATTTACCGTTTCCTTTCGTAGGCCCATTTAAAGGCACTTCGAATAGTGGTTTCCCATTCCCTCTCTTTAAAGTCATTATCCGATTGATAATAGGGCCTCAATAACTCCACTGTATCATCATCGCCATAGCCAGACAAGGCAAATTCTACGGCCGCCGTGAACCATTGCTTGTTTCTATTAGGAGGTTTGATACCATCTACCAACATCTTGCAGATCCAAGGTTTTATTCTGGTAAAATCAACTACGTCTGGAATCTTATGTTCTTGTTTTTGTTTAGGTTTTTCATTTGGATGTTGTTTCAGCCAATTTGTTAATTCTTCTAATGTAATCGGTCCTTTAAATTCTATAAGTTCCTGTTTTTGATTGGTTTCTGGGCGTACAACGCCTGGTATTCGAATTGAGCGCGAAGGATTTTTAGTTTGTTGGTCTGCCAAAGATATAATTCCCAAAATCCATTCTCCGAAAAAACGATATAATGTCTCGCTGGGAAGGTCTTGGGTCAATGATATTAACGTGTGCGTAGATTTATTGCCACTCCAAATCATGGCAGAATAGGGCAATTGATTCTTCTTCAGATATTCTATTTGCTGTTCTCTAGTGGAAACGTCCAATTCTACTAGATAGTTCCGAAACGCTGTGCAATTAATATCTTGGCGAAACCCCTTAATTGGATTCAGGGCAACTAAGGTCAGTTCACTGGTCTTAGGATAGTGATATTCAGCACTATCGTTCGGGGGAACCAGGGTAACGGGGCCATTTATGGCATTCTTTAGTGGGATACTGTGATAGCCATATTTTGAATTTGATACACAGACGGTCTCGCCAGGCCTGAACATTAATTCGAATACTTTTTTGGCCGAATCATCCATCATTGTTTGTCGGCTAGGTAGCGCTGCCAGACAATTGCTTATGAAGCTCCTTGGCCTGAACTTCGGCGCGTTCTTTAGCCTGAGCAGCCTCTTGTTGGTCCCGAATCATCTGACGGATACCGTCCAACTGCGTCTTCTGATTTAGCATATAATCTCGAATAGATTCAACGGTATGACGCTTTGTAACATATTGTTTTGCCCCATTCTTTAGAACCGGCACATGAACCTTCCTGGTAGTTGGAGTGTCGCCTTCCTTTTCTGCAGGAACAGTTTCTTCTTTTTCCTCGATAACTAGTTCTGAATATCCCTTATCAACTAGTTTTTGCCACTTGCTGGAGATCCCGAAGACATCCTTGGATAGAGTATTAAGTTCGTCTTTTTCTTTTCGAGTGATCATTTTTCTTCCTTTTGTAAAAAGTTTGATTGAGTAATGGTCGCGCCGGCTTTAATCAAAAGATCCCTAACTTCCTTTACAGTTTCATTAACATAGAAGGTCATAAGCTGTATTCTTGCAGCGCTATACGTTATACGAGTCTTACCGATGTGGTCCCTATCTTTGTCAACTGCCAAAATCAAATAAGCTATGAGTAAAACTTGGCCATGACCGTCGTGTAACTCGATGTAATTATCCATTATTCTCTCAAAGCCTCTGCCCGTTCTTTCTTACCGCAAGCACAGTCTGTACAATATGATATCTTAGGTTCATTTACAAGAGCAAACTTAACATCGCCACTAGTGCCCATTCCAAAGACCATTACTTGATTGTCTGGAAATAGAGTAGCTAGCATAGTTTTAAGTTCAGCTAAAGAATCCTGACTAATGTCGTCATTTTTAACCGTAACCATCAAAACTTGTCCAGGAAGCACTTCTAACTTTTGTACTTCCACTTCCTTGATTTGTAGTTCTTTTTCACTCATTTTCCTCTCCTTTAGTTGGTTCTACCTTTGGTGCCACCATGCCAATTTGCTTATCCATAGCTTCTCTTTCAGCGTTGGCCTTCCATCGTCTTACTTCTTCCCTAAATTCTTCAGTCCAAGGCACATATTCGCCTTTCTTCCACCCAGTAGTGATCGTTTGGCCCGCCGAGCCGTTAAAACGGCTTTTATGAATCCGCCATTTGGTCACTCTTTCTTCCTTATCCGCTATTATTTCCACGCAGCAGGTCGCCACATTTAGGATGGATTTACGGCCTTCGATTCTTATCTTGAAGGGTACCTTGCCATCTTTATCCTGAGGGGCTACTTGGGCCATTAAAACGATTGCAGCGGGGTACACGTTCTTGTAACCATCTAGTTTATTAGCCAATAACTCTTGGACTTGATATGGACCCAAACTAGGATTATCTCTAGAAGAAATGACATTTTGGTAATAATCAATAAGAACTACATCGAAATACTCTTTATTGGCTATCAGACTGTCAAAGATTTGACATATCCCTTCCAAAGTAGAGGTGGTATTGGTAGAACCGCCATAATTTTTATCTATCACCGTAAGCACACCCCTTTTGGCCAAAATCCCCAGCATTCGGTTGAAAGTGGCAACCTGTTCTTCGGTGAATTTATCGTGATTTTTATAATCCCAACCCTTACTTAGACAGGTAACCCTATTAAACACATCTTCTGTGGCCTCTTCGTTTGTTATTACCAATGCTCTTCTTTTTTGACCGGTCACGGGATTCTTGTTACAAATCACCGATCTTATTAAATTAGCCACCGTAGTGCTCTTACCATCCCCAGTTTGACCAGCTAAAAGTATGATATTTTTTTGAAAGAAAGGAATGGCGTCCTCAAAATCATCATTTATGAAAACCATCTTATTTTTGGCAGCGGCTATGTATTCTGAATTCCCCTTTTGAATCTTTGCTATATGGTCATCAGACATCAAACTATAATTTGTGGCCTTAGCTATAGCGTTATTCTTATCACCTTCTTGATATTGCTTTAACTTATTTTCGGCGTTGCGCGCACGTATGAGCAATTCTTCAGCTAGAACCTTCTGCTTAAGCGTTTCCATTTCCGCTTGCTTCTTCATGTGTTCATGAAGATCTTCTGTAGACTTATCACTCATTTTTTCTTATTATATCCCAAAAGTTCTGCCATTTCTTCATCTACTTCATGCTCTATCGGAGTGGCTCCCGTTTTGTCTCTGTAGTCTTTTGGATTCCAAATCGGTGCATTGTCCCAATCATAATTCGGGTCTTCAGGATCGGTAACTTTTTTAATTGCCGCATCGCTTGTTTTTCTAGCTTCTATTATTTCTTCTGATACGGGATTGGAAAACACTTCCGCTATGGCGCCGTTTAGATTTGCCATAGTGGCTGGATACCAGCCGGTAGTCGTATCTTCGTATTTTTTACCCTTGGGGATGCACTCCCTTACTATGGCCTTTTTAATTCCCGCATTGAGATATTCCTTTGGTTTAAACTCTTTTAGCCTAGTTAGGAAAAATACAAAAAAGTCAAAACGTTGTTTAATTTCAATGAGATAAAACGAATCTTTCCACTTCTCACCCCTGCCGCGCTTACATCCAAAATCTTTCTTGGATTCTTCTAATAATTGAAGTAAATCAAAGTCGGACATCATTGAAGTTCCCTTAAAAGCCTCTTAGCAACTCTAATTTCATCTTTAAAGGAACGATTATGGCGATATTTTCTAATGAAATTGCTTATCACGTAAATCTTAGAGCGAGTTGTTTTATCGTCGAATTGTTTTTGGCGAGTCTCCCATAAATTGGTATCTTCTGCAGAAAAATACGCTTCCTCTGGTGTCATGTTATGTACATTATCACGAGGATTCATATCGGCGCCATTAAAATCCTCGACGCTTAGAATTTTCTTTTCTAGTGGAACTGCAACGTAATAATTTTTGTTAAAAAAGAATAAGTTGCCAGTGTCCTTCCCTATTTTCTTTTTAATGCATTTGAAGACGGCGTTATCGAGTTTACGAAAGCCTAATCGTTCATAGTTTTTTATGAGTTCATTACGATTCTTTGGGGGAGGCTTAGGACCAAAATAATAATGAAACTGTTCAACAGTTAGACCCTTTATATTACGAGCTTTTTGTCGACAAATACGGACCAAGTCTTCCATTCTTTGTTTTAAAAATAAAGTAAAGTTGGCCTTGTTCTTGTCCAAAACGTCGTCCTTGCTTGGCTCTTCGTCTTGAATTTTCTTAAAATATGTCACAAAGTCTTTGTATTTATCGGGAGTGTTTTGTAGAGAAAAAAGACCAAGGAAATTAACTAGATGTACCATTCCTATGTTGATAATGTCTTCGGATTCCAATCCCACGATGAAAAATAGGTGTTTGTAGCCGAAGAAGGTTTTCTTAGAAAGTTTCACAATTACCTTCTTGAAAGGTTCCATTTCTTTTGCAGTGGGATTATAGGTAACCCTGCGTAGGTATTGATGGCGTAAGTAACAGTATTCAAATTCATTTTTACAGGAAATCTTACCTTTTCCAGCTACTGGACGAACTACCTTCTTTCTCATTTATTATCCACGCCCTAGTGGGCTATTAAAAAATGAATTGGGCTGTACATAAGTACATTTAATCCGCGTAGGAACCCAAATTGATTGGCAGGTCGGACGCGACTCCGACTGGGGCTAGAATGGACATCAATCCTATCGGTATCCCTAAATACCTTATTCTAGTGCGTGTCTCCAAGAATCTAATAGAAGTTCCTTTTTGCCAGTTGCTTCGTATTGACAACTTGCAGGGAACAGACTCTAGCTTTCCACGCCGCTGCCAAAGCATTAAAACAATTTCTTATACCAAGGCTTAGTCAGCTCTTTCCTATATCTTTCACACCTGTTCAGGGCAATATTTAGTTCAGTTCCTAGCTGTCCCAATTTAATACTTAAGCTTTCCGACATGACTCGCTCTGCATCCAATGCAATGCGAGTAAGGCTTAAATCATTCTTCAACTGTTCATTCTCATTTCTAAGATGATTTGTTTCTAGTAGAAGTGATTCTGAGTAATCAGTTGCAACTGTAGCAACATTAGTTTTAGCCTGAACCTTAGTCTTTTTAACCTTCTTAGTGTTTTTCATAGTGAATCCTTATCGTCAAGTTTTCGAACTTCTTCCAAAATGGCTGCTGCCAAAGCCGGGTCGTCTTTAACTAGATTGGCAAAGTTTGCTTTGCCACGAACCGCCTTATCACCAAAACTATACGTTTGTGCGGCCAGTTTAATCACTCCGGTATTCAAGCCTAGAGTGAAAATCTCTTCATGTGTATTGATGATACCCTTAGAGTAATCGATTGTCAACACTCCAGATCGACCGGCAGTACCCAAGGAAGACTGCTCCATTTTAAAGTAAATCTTATGCCCAGTTTGATCGCTGTAACCGCGCGCATCTTTCTTGGATTCATCGGTAAATTCATTGCCATCGATATCTGCCTTGTCGTCTTGGGCACCAGCACGTTTAATGCTAACAAAGTATTCAAAGGCATGTTTCGTAGCGAACACTCCAGCCATCTTTTCTTTTGGTGCATATGGGTTTTTAGCGTCAATATTTTTACGCATCTGCTCTACGCCAAAGTAAGGAATGCAGTATCTTTTTAGGACGGGAATAACTTTTTCCCAACCCTTAGTGATGGTTAAAGCCTTATCGCCAATAAGGTGATCGTTTACCGATCGATCCTCATCCATACTTTTGGTTCCACCAATGCTAGTGATGGAATCGAAGGCAACTAGGCCAAGATGGAACTTCTCGTCTGGATCGCTTTCCTGCAATCCAGGAAGAAAATCAGTATAGATTCGATCAAAAATGTCTTCCGGTCGATTAGTATCAAAAACGGTCAGGAATTCTGGATCAATACCCTTAAAGAGACCAGATTGAAACTTGCCTCGCATCTCAGAATTGAAAATAACAGCATGTCTTCGATGTTCTTGCTTCAATTTGCCTGTTTCTACTAAAAACTTATCTTCCATGTGCATCCGCTCAACAATAGCCTGAATAATTAAAGACTTACCAGATTTGGGCTCAGAGAAGAAGATAGTTCCAGTTCCTTTGGGAATCCCCATACTCTTATTGGCATAAATCCAATTAATGAAGGGGCTGGCCGTATAGATACAGTTCTCGGGCGCCTTGGCATCATAATTATGATCTACAGAGTCATCATAGGCCCTTAACTGTTTGGTCCATTTATTCATAAAAATCCTACTTTTGAGTATTATAAAGGTTTGTAGTCATTCCACTTCTTAAAATAAGATCCATACTTTTTCGCATGTATCTGCACACATTTTCCATAACTTTCAACTTACCGTCGAAGTTACTTTCCAGTGCCTTTAGTTGATTAATTCTATCCAGGGCAGCAGAATAAGCCGGATCTTTCATTAAATGTGCTTGTCTTAGATCGGCATTATCCTGATATTTTGGCTTTCCTTGCATTAGTTCAGCATAAGAGCCCAAAATAACGTCTGCCTTGGCTTCTGCTAAAGCCTTTTCAGCCATAGCTAGTTGGTGCCCAATTGAACTGAGGTACCTCTTTAGATCCCTGTAAGATTCATTAAACGTATGTTCTAGGTCTGAATAGGTAATTGGACTAACATTTTTTGCTTCAATTATGCGTCTTTCAGCAGCCCTAATATTGGCCATGTCGATTCTCAGGGCTGGAGATTTACCAAACGCTGGTAGCTCCAGCGCCTGAGAATCGATAACCGATGGTACCTTTTCGTTCATTACAGTCCAAGCTCCTTGAGGAAATCATCGTCAGATTTGGTCTCAACTGTCTGCGCCGTAGTAGGCGGCACGGAAGCCGTGGGAACTGGAACTGGAGCCTCTTTCACCTTATGCGTATCACCTAAATCTGGGGCCTGGGCTACGACCGCTGGGGCTGCCTTGCTAGCTTCGGCGCTCTTTAAGAGAGCGCTAGCTTCAGGGCTAGGAACGTTGGCAACCTGTGCCGAACGAACCGGGTCATCCTCGCCTTCTAGACCACTATCGTCCTCTGACACGTTGGCGTCGAATTTAGAATCTAGAATTTCGTCTACTGCCTTTTCTCCTTCTTTAACCATTCTGGCTACTTCTGCTGCAGTAGGTTTCTTGAAGAGTCTATGCAAGGGAGCAGCCTCTCGGTAATCGTAGATGGGACGACCCTTAGCGTCAACGCCCTTTTCGACGCAGCAACGATTGGCAATTTCGTCAGTTAACTTATGAACTACATCCTGTTCGACCTCTCCAACACCTTCGATAGTAATTTTCTTTTTATAGACACTAACTTGATAAACAGTATCCATGGCGGTTCCAGAGCGTGAAAAGGTGAAGAATCGACCAGAATCCTCGCCAAGAGGTTCGACGCCATTATTGCGAAGCTTTTCAATCTGAGCATCCAGAGCAAGCTTTGCCCGATGGCGAATCTTCAAGATGCCGATATTTCCCTGTAGATCAACCACGTTAAGATAATGATTATTATCCAAGTTATATCGGGACTTCTTTCCGCCAACCAGATTAAGTAGCTGCTTGACTAACTCTTCGTTCTTAGCTAGTTTTGCCTCTTCTAGCTTAGCCTTCAATTGATTAATCCGATCCAAGGCCGGGTCTGCGACATCGATCATACGAGTCTTGGGATTGCGCACTTCTGGGCTTTCGAAAGTACGGGTTTTGCCTTCAGAATTCTTGTATCCATAATGGACCTTAGCGTAGACGCTCCAACGCCCCGATTCCATCAATTCGCCCATGGGAGGAAGAATTCGAAAGGTCGAATCTCCATCTTTAAGTTTAAACCAAGTCCGCTTATTTCCACCAAATTTTGCTTTGCCAAATACGCTCATTTCATTCTCCTTTTATTGTAATTTTTTAACTGAATCGCTTACAGCCTTCAAAGCACGTTTAACGTTTGTTGCGTTTACTTCTTCTACCCTGATAAGTTCTTCATTTTTCAAAACATCAGTAGTTGGACCTACCGCAACGATGAAAACTCGATTACTAATTCTAGCAAGGTCTTCGCTAACTTTCAACACGAATCTTTCATCCCCAGAAGGAAGCAAAATAGGCGTGTACTTGGCCGAGTTATTTTGTTGGATGGCTACATTGGTTAGAGAGTGAGCAGCTTGCAAGCCAACGACTTCTCCGCCGACTTTATTGACAATAGCCTGCTTAACCAAAGAGAGGAAGTCTTCCTTGGAATTGAGATGCCGTTGGTATTCTTGAGTATAGATCAATTGATTATATTCTCTGACTCGGAGTGCATTCATCTTCTCTTCAATATAGCTGTCCAAAAGTCGGAAGATGTTTTGCATACCTTCTTTCCCAAGATACAAGGTAGAAGGAATACGGTCTACCAATTCGGTAAAGAAAGTCTCTGGATTCGTAGAGAAACACTTAAAACTCTCAGTAGCAAGCTTGGTGAACTCGTTACGTCCCTCACCAACAACCAAAATGAATGCTGCTGTGCGGCGCAGCTCATCTTCGTAGGCTTCCTTCAATTGAGCCAGAATGTAAGTGTTCTGTTCTTTGCGTCCAATTCGACCGCGCAGAGTTTCAATTGGTCCACCGCTGGTGTCTTCTTCGGCCAGTGGCTGGACTTCTTTAATCTTAAGCAATAGTTCGTTTAGTGTCATTTTATCTCCCACTTTTTTTATTAAAATATTCTTTGAATTCTTCGTATGATTGAAAACTGTCTTCAAAGGTCTGGGCTTCCAAGCGACCATGGAAGGTGTTTTGAAACATCTTCTGCATCACCAGCTTGTTATCTTTGGATGAGAACTCAACGAAGAGCCTTTCGCTGGCATCATTTTTGATCACTTTTACATTTAAATCTTTATCTATTTTCTTTTTTCGAAGGACTTTGTTTTCTAGAATTGCCATTATCTACCTATATCACACTTGTTTTTGTTTTGAGCAAGTATTTTGCCCATTGCTACAGCAGCACTCATAGAAGTGCCACTCATCGTTATTCCGTAAGCAATTACATCACGACCTATTTCCCAACGCGTAACCGCTTTGCCATAATTCGATATTTTTGATTGTACACCATTTTTCTCTAGCATGCCAACATTAATTATCCTTTTATCATAATTTGCAGGATAATAAGTGTTCTTGTCCAAATCTAACCCTTCATTGCCAGCCGATACAGTCAATGTGCCGCCGCTATTGAGGAATGCTTCAACGGCTTCCTTTTCCATACTTGATGGTTCTGGTCCGCCACTACTATAATTAATATATTTAGCGCCTAATTTTGTAGCCTCTTTAAAGGCTAGAATGGTATTGGTAAGATTTCCCAAATCACCGTGTCCGCTGTAATACTTCAAAATTACAATGCAAAAATTGGTATGTCCAGAGTTAGCATAATGTTCGATTGTCCCTACAATATTGGTGCCGTGGCCATGATAATCGTAGGGGATACGAGAATTTAATTCAGGATTGCTGAAATCTTTATGGCCAGAAGAGCACAAATTGGGATCGGATCTTGTTAAATTATAACCAAAACCGGTGTCGATCGCTGCCACTATAACTGGCGGTTCTTTGCAAGTAGCATAAATGTTGGAAGAAATTAGGATGGCTAGCAGGCCAAGTCTCATTTGGACTCCGTGCTTTTCAAGAATTCGTAAAAACGCTCCACATGTTCGAAGACTCCAGATGCTAATTCCCAGTTTTCGGTTTTGTAGCTGACGTGATCCGGGGCGATATAAAGTTTATTGAGATAGAAGTTGCCTTTTTCATCTTTTTCAAGTCTATAGTTCGGAAACTCCCAGGACCATAAGATTTCGTTCAAAAGCTCTTGAAATGAACTGATTTTGTTCACATTTCTACCACGATCTCAGTAATATTTAAATCTTTTCGGCCAACCTTTTTTCTGAAAAACAGGGTCGCAATACATCCCTTTTTGAAGGCTTCTGGGTAAACCAATTCTCCTGTTTCGTAGCCAGGCCACAGCACGTACTCCTTGACAAAACCATCTACGTCTGCTATTAATTTCAAGGCTCGTTTCACAGGATTTTTCTTGGGATAGCTGAATTCTTCAGCTTTTACAATAAAAGCCGTAGCGGCAACATATACGTCTTTCTGAACCACCTCACCCTCCAACTCATCAAGCCTTCTCAACTGTTCCCCATTGATTAATAATGTATCATAGCCACGTTGATTTGTCACCGCAAATCTGTATCTATTTTGGGTCGATTTTACCTTTGAATATTCCCTACCAAGGGAATGCATATCTATTGGTAAGCTTGGCAAAACCGACTTTCTCATGGCCGCATCTTTAAGGGGATGTAAATTGACATACTCTTCAGGAATCACCCCTTCTTTGGCCTGTTTAACCCTCATTTTAGTTTGCTTTTCAGGAGTTAAACTTTCCTTCTTAAGAGTGAACTTTCGTTTTTCTACGGCGTCTTGATAAAGTTTCAATTTTTCCAATAAGTTAGTTCTAGGCGGAAAAAGGCTGTCTAGAACTCCAACATGAATTAACTTGTGAGCCAAAGAAGGGCCTGAGACATCCCTATTAACAAAATCTTGTACATCAGCATAGGGCCTACCTTCAACTATCGGCCCAATGGTAGCCTCGCCTATGCCATGAATAACGCCGAGCTTAGAACGAATTTTACCGTTAGCGTAGTCTACCACCATGGTATCTGTGGATAAGTTAATGTCAGGCGGCGATACTACTTCTTTAACGTGTGGCCAAAAAATACCTGTGATTTCTTGTTCTGGCGCATTAGTCAAAATAGCGGCCCACCATTCTAATGGATAGTAATGCTTTAGAAACATGCAAGCATATGTAATCATTGAATATTCTACGGCATGGATAATAGAGAAGCCATATCTTCCGAAGGTGATCATTCGATCCCAGATGGCTTCGGCTACTTCTTCAGAAACTTTTTGCTTAGCGCCAGCCATAAATTCTGGCTTCATATCCATAAGCTCTTTCATCTTTTTCTTGGACATGTTTTTACGTAGAAGCTCTGCTTTCGGTCCTGGGAAACCAGCTAGGTCTCGTGCTATCTTCCCAAGGTCCTCTTGAAAGCACATGATTCCGAATGTATTTGGAAGTAATTTGGCTAATTCTGGGATATCTGGCTCGCTTTGACCTCTGCGTCTGAGTATGTACTCTTCAACCATGTTTCTGCCAGTTTTTTCATCAATGAAGTCCAATGGGCCTGGACGAACTAGGGCCAAAATAGTAGCCAAATCCATGATCTTACCGGGCAAAATTTCCATAACGTGTGGAATCATTGATTTAGTAAGAATTTGGAATATGGTCTCGCAACCGCCGCCCCATACGCTTTTGAAAACTTCATCAATTTCCGGAAGTTTCCAGATGTATAGTTTTTCGTTATTATGATCAAAAGTGCCTACTTCGTTACCTTCCTTGGTTCCCGGAGTGCGATATTGACCATTTTTTTTGTTGATTAGATCTAGGCAAACTCGAATATCTTTTAATTGGTTAATAACCAAGAAGTCGTACTTAATGAGCCCTGCGGCCTCGCATTCCTTAGCCTCATATTGAGTGACATTCCCATCTCTAACCGGAACCATGTCTTTTACGGAAATATCGCTTAAAACAAAAGCACTGGCATGTTTAGAGAACGCCCTAGTGAGTCCCATGGCCTTACTGACAATAGACCATTCATCTGGTCTTTCAGCGGCGTATTTCTGCAAATCTTCTGATTGTTCAATTAGACCGGAAATGTGCTCTCCGTCGCTATCTTCGTATCCAAATACAAATTGGTGGTCATTTACTCCCTGTGGAGGCGGCGGCAACCCTTTACTCAGAACCTCAATAATTGGTTCTACTTTTCCCTTAAGATAACGATTAGTATCTTTGATGGCGCTTTTCAATCGAATAGTAGTTCTGGTAGAAATCTGTGCCGCTTTATCCTTATAGCGACCATAAAGATAGCCGGAATGGCCATCCTCGCCCACTAAAAGCGTTCTTCCTTCTAAGTCTACGTCGATATCTGGCAACTCACGGCTCATGATACGATCTAAAGAAAAGAATCGGTTAAAAGGCAAATCATAGTCAAAAGGATTAATTTGAGTAATACCCAATAGATAGCACAATAGGGAGCCGCCCGCAGAACCTCGCCCCGGCCCTACCAACTGTCCGTTCTCCTTGTAATGGTTCAAAACGTCTCTAATGGGTAGAAAATACGGTGTAAGATCTTTTACGGGATTCTTAGCAATAACGTTTAATTCTTCTTTCAATCTCTCTATGTACTTTGGATCATCATACCGCATCCGACCGTTTTCACGAGTAATACGCATGACCTGTTTTAACGGCTCCGGTCCGCTGTCCGCTAGGCGCCAATCATATTTGAGTTCCAGTTTGTCGAAACGCGCACAAAACAAATCTAAATTGTCGAATAGACCCTTAATATAGAGTTCATCCGCACCAAGGACATCTTTTAGATAAACGGTGATTTCATCGGCCGATTTCATGTAAAAGTTCGGCTGTAGCTTATTAGTTCCTTCCAGACGCATGGTCTGAACGATCTTATCGCCTTTTTCAGCATAATAAGCGTAATCACTTGGAATTACAGGCACTTTGTATTTATTAGCCAGTGCCTTCAAAAATCTGTTTACCTTTAATAGGGCATCTCCACCTGGCAATGGCAGAAAGCCCTTGTGGAGCTTAGCAGACTTAATGCCCTGGTTTACTTCTTTGGATAATCCACTAGAAGAGATGGACTTAAGAATCTTATGGCCCTCACGCTCTGTTAAATCGAGAGCTTTGATGCGTCGAGCCCTATCTGTAGTGATTAAATCTCCAGCCAAACAGGACGTTTTGGAGCCATCTAGGAGTTCGATTTCCACCACACTCTGCCAGTTTTTGGTCCAGGGCTCACAAACTATTGAAACGAACAGTTTTTCTTGGAATAGTGCAAGGCATTGTAAAAATATTTTAGAGGCCAAATCTGGGCAATCGGCCAGTAAAACCTTGCCCACCATACAATGGACGCCACCCAATAGAAATGTAACATTGAACTTGGAGATATGTTCTAATTCTTTCCATCCCCAAAGTTGTTGAGATTCTTCATAAATATCGATTTTGGGAAAATCCTCTCTGCTTACAACGCGACATAGCTCCTGGTAGGCTACTTGATCTTGAGCGTACACGGTAGCAGTGTAATATTTGCACCTGGCAGCCTTTGAAGAGCCAATGATAGGGCAGGTGGTATCCTTAAAATAGATTTCAATACCGGGTATGAACTTCAGCCCTTTCTTTTTGGCCATCCCATAAGCCTTCAGGGCGGAAGATAGATGTCCATGATCGGTGTACGCGAAATGTGTACGGCCAAGTGATTTGGCCCTTTCTACCATGGTAGCGATCGTGCTACCGGTCAACGGGCTTTCACAGTGGGTATGTGGACTCAATCGCATTTACTCTCCGCCCAAATCATCGCAAAATAACGTACTCAAGAACGGGTAGATTTTAGAAGTAGGCTCAGATTTAGATTCATCTAGCAAGCAAGTGCCATTCAAATACAGCTTAGCGTCAGAATTAGTATTAGCCTTAACTTTATAATTAAGGTCTGAAATGTCAAAATCCAACACCTGTTCGCCAGTCTCATTGTCGACTACTGTAACGGTATATTTAGAGGATTTCATTGTTTCTCCTTTCTTTCACTTTATGCGTATAACCTAAACCGTCGAACCAATTAAAGTAGGCTGTAAGTTGAAAAGAATCGTAAAGATCTTTAATTAATTTATTTAGGCCGTCATTCATTTCTTTGAATGAAAGAATTTCGCCGTTTATATAGATAAAATCCTCGCTACAATCATCTACGACCAATACATGAGGCGCACTGGGAATGGTTAATTTAATCTCTTTGTCGTCTGCAGTGACATTGTTGTCAGGGTCAACCCAAGTGTACTTGACAGGATAGGCCCACAAACCGGGTGGTGCAATGAAATCTTCTGACTTAAGCTTGCCATAAGGATGCGTACTCGTGCCAGTCAATTCCTTTATTGTAAAATTCCCATCTTTGCCACAATTGGGATTAACACAGTCCCATCCAGTCTCAACCAAACCAACGTAGGGTTTCATTTCATGTTCACACTTTAGACATTTCATATTCTTCCCATCCCTCTTCTTTTAATTCTTTTGCCTTTCACTTTATGCGTGTAACCTAAACCAACAGGAATATTTGGATTTGACATTGCATCAGTTATAGTCCTAAGCGCTATCGCGGTTGTTTGGCCCGTGCATCTGGAGTTAGCTAGGGACTCGTTAGCAAATCCTTGCTTCATATCGCCAAGCAGGATTCTACATCTATCATTCATAAAACTTGGGTTTCCAAACATTATTCCGCCTCCAACAAAGAAATTAAATCTTGCGGTTGACTGCCTTCTCTTTTATCTTTCATAATATCTAAGAGTCGCCGATAAACATCTATAGTCATTAGGGTATCTTCTTTAGCATTATGAGCACTTAGTTTCGGAATGCCAAGATAGTCAACTACGGTCCCTAGAGAGCCCAGATCCTGGGGAAACCAACCGCATTCCTTAAGAAAATCTACATTTTGCATCACGTCTATATGTTTATAGTGTAGAATGCTTTCCCATTCTTCAGCACTAAGAATGTGATGCTGCGTCCACTTAACGTCAAAGGGAACGTTATATCCAAAAGCACGTATGTTGCTGAATCTACCGGTCTTTTTCAAATATCTCTTTAACATGGTTACAAGTTGAGTTCGAGCTTCAGAATACGTTATTGTTGCCGGATTCTCTAAGTGTGCCTTAATGTCGATACCATTGACTTTCAGAGCCTGCGCCTCAGCAATTGGCAATCTACCGCCGTCTGGTTTCAATTTCAAATCTAATTCATCTACTATTTTCAAATCCTCATCTAAAATGGCGCCGTAAAACGTAAGAAGATCACCTGCTTCTGGACGGATACTCCCTGTCTCTGTGTCAAAAGCCATCAGCCAACGATTATTCACATGAACACCCTTTTAAATTTTGCCAATAACCATCCCTGATTAACCTGCTTGCTGGTTTGAACCATTTCCGTTAATACATTGAAAATTTCCCGAGTCAACTCTTTGTAATTGTACAGGTGGGCCTTCGTGGTATTCAACTCTTCTTGGAGTTCTTTAATCCTTTTCTCGTATTGATATTTTGTAGACTGCTTCATCTATTCTTATCCTCTCGAATCTCCAATAGGGTGCCTCGAGTTCCATGAATATCCCTATTGTAGTTCTCGATAATGTTATTGTCAAGATCGATAATTTTCAACGTATCTTTGTACCAAAGACTAATAACGCCAATTTTCTTAGTGCCAATCAGGGTGTCACCAGTTAGAATAGCCTCTATTTTATCTTCCTTATTCTGCAATCCCAATCTTGCTTGATTAGCTAACTTATCGCAGCGTTCGTTATGCTCTTGACCACTGTGGCCCTCGATCCAACGGGTTTTGACATTCATTAACTTAACAAGCATCTGTAGCTGTTGGAATTTTTCTATTTTGTCTTGTTGGCGAAACTGATAGGTACCGTTGGCCCAACCAAGTACTAATTGGCTATCTGACACCAAGGTGACGAATGGGTCAGGGAATATGGGCGTGTTTTCTATAAACAGTTTCACGGCACTCAGACCTTCCACAGCCGCCCGCAATTCTGCATCGTTATTGCTGGCTTTTTCCATGTGACCAGCGCCCTCAGATTGCTTTTGGCCATCAATTACCATAACCCATCCATATCCGCCTGGTTTACTTGCTACCGTGGCCGAACCGTCTGAGTAAAGTTCTATAAACATGCAAAACCTATAGAGAACCTTCCAATTGTTAACTGGTAGATGTAAATTTTCTCTGCTCTGTAATAAGTTCTTGTAATTCCAACCAAAGTATCTCTTCGTGCACGCCTTTTAGTATTGCTCCACCAACAAGTGCCCTTGGGAGCTAGTTTCCAGTGGATAGTTGGAAGTCTCATTAATCTTCCATCTTTTTACGAAGAAATTCTACCGCCTCTTCATATATCTTTTTAACCTTTTCTTCAGTCATTATGAGTAGGCGCCCGATAGCACTATCGTCAACCCCATTGGTGTTCTTTGCTAGAAACTTGGCCATTGAATTACTGTTCTTGGGAGAACGGATATAATCTTCATCTTCTGCAATTCTTTTTTGAATCTCTTCTTTATCCATCATTTTTCTTACCTTTAAACTGGAGAACGTTACTGTCCCCTATATTCTTAATTTTATTAAAACTTAATGTAGATTGTTTTGACAGTGCTTCTACTTCTTTAAGAACACTGATAAAATGAATCTTATCTTTTCCAAGAGCATCTACTCTAAATTTTACTCTCTTGAGGTCTTCCTTGGCTTTCTTGTATTCTGCTGCCAATGCAATCACCTTGTTGGTTTTCAGGCATTTGACATTTTCTTCTAGAGCATTCTTGAGTTCAGCTATGTTTATGAGTTCTTTGTCAATAAGTTCTATACTAGCCTTAAGGGTCCTAATCCTAATATCGGCATCCCTTATGATTCTATCTAAGTTTTTTAATTCTTCCTTAAGGGACATATGTTATTCCAGGCGCCATTGCCCTTCGAAGAAGTTGATTAATTGCCTCATTCCATTTGGATAAACTGAGGTAGAAGAATGAACCCAATCAGATGCGCCTTCATTATAGGAAAGCTTTAGTTTGCTCATGGTGCCATTCTGGTAGGCCCCTCTGAGAATCTCGGGACCATGAGCATGGCCAGTTACAGACCGTCCGTATGATTTTTCCATGCCCCTTAGACTGCCGCGAGAACCTTTGGGGCCTTTGTGCCCATGGGCACCCATCTGAATTTGTGCTATGAAATAATCTTCATCAATATTAAGCCATCTAATAGGTGTTTTGGTCTCTAACCCTAGCATTTCGACCGCATATTTCAATGGATTATGGCCCTTTACCATTGCTCTGGCTAATTCGACGCCCATCTCATAATTATGTGGATCGTCAACATATTCACCTTTATCGAGCCACCGATCTAAGAAAACGTCGTGATTGGACTTTACTACAATCACCTCTTTTATGCTGCCCCAGGTAGTCATATCGCGCAAATCTTTAGCGAACGTTCGTAATTCACTCTCTAGATTAAGCAATCCTTGTTTGGCAAGTATTGCTCTGCGAATCTGCCTATCCCTTTCGTGATGGTTAATAGACAGGCCGTTAAATCCATCGTGAACGAATAGCTTACTTGGCTTTATAACATCAATAAGTTCCCGCATGCCTTTTATTGCGGTGGGGTCTGTTTCACCAGAATGCCAGTCTCCCATAGAAATAGCTTCAGCATAAAGTTTTGTGACCTTATTGCCTTGATAGAAATCAGCCAAATCAACAAAGTGCCCGTTGGCATCTGCTTGAATTTGCCTAAAATGATATCGATTCTTATCTACAATTTCTACAATAACAGCTCCCATTACGTGATCATGATTAGCTATGTAGGCAGTACGCTCACTGAAATAGGGGCTTGCCAGGGTTTCACCTATATCAAAATATTTAGGTACAGTGATTGCGCCAGTAGTCATTTCTGCATGTGGATGCTTAATATTGCTAACTGGCATAAATTTCAGACGTTGTTTAGGCGAGGCATAAATAAAAGTTCCATTTCTTTGTCCAATTCGATCCAATCCAGTGGTGGGATCGATTTGTTTGGCACTTAGCTTTATCGAACAAAGGAATAGATTCGAATTTAACGCTATGTCCCCAAAGACTACGGATTCAACCCCTAGCTTATTATCCAGATTCCAATTGTGAGTAGAGGCCGGATCTGCTGCCGGAAGCACCAAAAGCATTGCGTCCTTACGTTTACAATAAGTCCTAATGCTCTCTAAAAATCCTTCATGGACTGGACAACCAACTAAAGCTGTGGTTATAACGAATCGCTTATGTTTTTTGATGTTATCTTGCAGCGCTTTAAGATTTTCTTTAGTGAAAATATTGGCATCAATTATGTTGGCAAATGCTTCAGGATCGTTTTCTTGAGCCCATTCTTCTGCTGCGGATTGCAGCAGGGACAAGTTTGAGAAGTAATGCCTCAACTTGTCCCTGCTATAGCCTATTTTTGATAGTTCTGTTCTGCCGGGAAACATGCCGGTATTCTTTACAATTTGAACGTATTTCTTAATAAGCTTAATGTGATTCTTAGTTAATTTCATACGCTCCCAGAGTAATGTTGACAATAAAGAACTACCAATAAAGATTAGGCCGTAACGCCCTGATCCGGTTCCACTGCCGGCACTGCAACCAATTGCGGCGCAGCTACAGGTGCCTTGGGCTCTTTAATGAGATAAGACTCGACAACCTTGAAATTCAACTTACCTTCTTCCAAATGTACCACTTCTCCAGGTGAACGTCCAATGATTTTCGCTTGAAGTTCAGGCTTTAGAGCTTTAATGGCGAACTGGAGACGTGGATTAATCGTTTCACCTTTTTCATTCTCTTCGGAACCAACAACGAAGGCATTCTCGCTAACTTGCGGCTCTTTTTCTAGAAAACCCTGCGCAACCATATTGTTGATCTTGCCAGTTAGCTCTTCAATGTTGTTCTCGGTCATGATTCTGGTAAGAACCTGATCGGTCAAAGACTCGCCAGCATTTACGGCCTTAACGATTGAATTAACCTTGTTATCCAGCAACTTAATGGCATCCTTAAGCGTCATGGTGTCGCGCGTAAGATTGTCATTAACGTGGTACAGAGACATCACGGCGTTTTCCAAATCCGCGATCTTCTGCGTTGCAGTACGATTGTCTACTTTCTTTTCTTCTTGTGACATTACTCTTCTCCTTTATTAAGTAATAAACTTGGCCCCATAGCTTTTACAGATTCAATAATTCTTTTATTCAAATCAGCCATCTGACCGCTTCCTATCGAATTAAACTGTGCCTGGGCTTTTGCCACCTGTTCTTCAAAAGTAGCCATAGGAACTGCTGAAGCAGATTTTACTTGAGTTCCACGACGTTGTGCGGCCAAACGATTGCGCTCTTCGAGTTCAGCAATGGTTAGTTGGCGTACCGGTTTTCCACCAATTCCTTTGACATCCAGTTCCAAATCTGCTACGGAAACACCTTCTTCTCTGGCGATTTGCTCAATTAGTAATTCTTGTCGAGTTCTTTTAACTGGCGTCGGTGCTTTGGCAGGTAGCGGCTTAGCTTTGGGTTTTGTTACCGGTGCGGGCGCCTTCCTAGGCGCCAAATTACCAATTGGATTGATGGTATTTTTTTTAGGAGCTTGTTTAAACGATGTGGCGACCTGATTGGCCTCTTCGGTCTCTGTAGCGCCATTAGTAGCTTTAGAAGCCAGGCGTTTCAGAACTTCAACTTCCAAGTCATTGAAGGGGGAAACAACTTGAGTGACCTCCGCTGCTTCTTGCCTCATGCCGAGCATGACTTCCATTTGTTCCCTGGCGAACTGAGCAATCTGCTTCTGTACATTCCTAATGGCTTTTGGATCGGCATCCACTCCGGAAAAAAGATCATGATTCATGATCATCTTGTAAAGACTTCCTTGCTCTAAACGTAGATGAGCATCCGAAAGAACGTCGGAAAAATCTTCTTCAATATCGTATAGTTCTGCCTCTTCGGCTTCAAATTCTGCCACTTCCTCCGGTTCAAGCTCCGGTAACTTACGTTGAGGTCGTTGTGTAGTCCCAGGAGGAATTACGGGCGGCGCATACTGATGCGTGGCAGCCACGGGCTTCCCATTGGGGCCTGTTTGTGCTTCTTCTGGTACATCTGAAAATGGTTCTTCTTCGCCCCAAAGATTGTCGCTCATTTTTCCTCCGTTACAGTATTTATATCAGATTTAACTTCTGCCTTTAATCTACGAAGATGGTAGCTCAACCCTAACAGGCAGGAATCTGCCAAATCTTCGTCTTTCTTCCTCAATGGTTCTTTGAAGAAATGACCGAATACTTCATTAGCTCGGCGGATATTAACATGTTTCCTAGTCAATATGCCTATTCTTTTACCTTCCGCATTGTAGGCTATCTTCGTCTTGTTATTCTTTTTATAATCTCGAACGTCTTTATTGTGTTTGCTTTCCGCCTTGGACATCTTACAGCCAGTCTCACGACGCCATTGTTCCGACATTATATAGACTGCTTTTATGCCGGTCTCTTTGATAAAGCTAGCAACCAAAAAGTGAATGTACTCAAGAATCTTTTGGCTATAGACTGATTTAGAACCAGAAGAGGTCTCCTCGATAACTAAAACATCCGGATACGTACTATCTATAACTTCTAAAATTTCTTTGTAAACCAAGTAAGCCCAGTCTATGAAAGACCCTGGATATAGGCCATCGGGCATATGAATCGGTGCTAATTGACCATGACTCTCCAAAAACAGGTCACTGCCACTAATTAGCAGACAGTGACCCGTTTTGGTGGAAATATCGAGACTCAGCACACGTTCTTCTTTCACTCACCGCCCTTCTCTTTAATCAAGGAAATAACATACTTTGTTTTCAGCCCAACTGCTTTTTTTATGTCTCGATAAGGAGCCGATAGTTCGGCTGCCAAAAGCTTAGTCTTCTCTAATTCTTCATCATTATCCTTGCACTCTTCAGACTCTTCGAGACCCTTAGCCAAAGTGGCCAGCTTGGTGTTCAACTGATCGACACTCAATCCAGCAACATCCGTTACGAACTCGGGAAATTCTGCCTGAACCTTTTCTTGTACGCTTTTCTTACTTTTTGCCATATCTACTCCTTTAGAACAGCCACTAAATTGGCCAGTTCTTTTTCCGTTTTTTCCAAACTCGCCAATTCTTTGGCACTTGCCTCATGGTTCTTGCGAACCCTGTTTAGTTCATTTCTAGTAGAAATAAGTCTACCTTGAGCGGCTTCTCTCGGGTGAACGAATGAAACGCTACTAGCGTTTACGGTATTATCCCCTAAATCTCCAAACAAAGCTAGTTTTAATTCTACAGGATTTTCATAGTGTCCATATCTAACTTGGCCATTTTCAGCTGCCCTCTTAACAATTTCTATTGCAGCGTCGAATTCTAACTTGGTTACAAATTTCATTTGATATCCTTATAATCAAATTTAACCAGTTTTTTCAGGAGCTTCATTCGATTAAGATACAAGATAAAAGCTTCCATGATAGCGATGTGAACCGACTCCTTAGTCTCCAACTCTTTGCCGGTGATTCTAACCGGGAATCTAATCTTGGTCATTATGGTCGTAGCTTCGCTGAAAAGGACGAATAGATCCTTATAAGTGATAAGATGCTCTAACTTGTTAAGTTCTAGGTGCTTATGGAATATCGCCTCTAAATATTTAAATCTATCCACTCTAGATAGATTTGGCTCTTTATCTAGATAATCTCGCAAATCGCTTTCAATCTGTTGGGCATCTGACATCTCGACTCCTTATCGTTTCTTGTTGTCTAATATTGCCTTTTCCACCAAAAGAAGTCAACTAATTTTGCTAAAATCACCTTCCCTAACTACCACTATTTTGTCCTGAATCAGTGACTTTGTCACATCATTATGGTCTACGATGATGATTTTCTTGTGAGTTTTAGATTCCTTGAGCATATTTAATATGGCTTCAGAATTCACAGAATCAAGTCCAGAGAAAGGTTCATCCATGATATAGACGTTGATTCCGGTAGCAGTCCTTTCTTCTATGTAGTCCAAAACACTGATGTCAATGGCCAGGTCAATACTAGACCGTTCCCCACCCGATAAGCTCTTAATGGGGATATTTTCGTTGCCGTCTACATGGATTAATGAATTAACCTCTTCTTTAACTTTTCCTTCTTTGGTTTCCTTTATGCCGACCAATTGAATTGTGGCATTGGCCATATTGGGAATGTTTCTAATTAGAGTGGTAGCCTTGTCGCTGATATTATCTAGGGCATCGTCAAAAGAACAACTGAGATAACTTTTTACTGCATTCCTTAGTTCTTCGAAGAGTGCCGCCTGTTCATTGGCAGCTTCAAGATGGTCAGAGCACATTTCCATCTTACCAAGAAGTTCCTTTTCTTGAGCTTTAAAGGATTCTAAGGAAGCTGCGTATCTTGTACGAGAACTTTCGTACAATTTCATTTCACTGACGGCCCCTTCGAGGGCCTTGCGATCCAATTCAGCTTGTCCATAGAGTTGATTCAATTCCAATTGGTGCCTAGATTGAAGCGCTTTTTGCTTAACTAAAAATTCTTCTTGCTTGCCCTTGTTAGTTAGATGGATCTGGCTATGGTGTTGTTTTTCCTTAGCCTTTTCCTCATCAAGTGCCATTTTGAAATTCGATTCTTCTTTATCAAGTTTAGCTAAATCTATTTCTACCTGATAGGATGGCTTAGATTCATTGACACAAAACGCGAGTTCTTCTTCTGCTATAGATAGTTCGGATTGAGCACGTTCTTCACCATCAAAAACAGCTGTTCTTAATTCTTTAATCTTTTCTAGTAGTTGCGCTTCTTTTTTCTTTGCCGACTCAGTCGTCCAAGGCTGTTCGCAAGTAAAACAGGTATTTTCTCTAATCTTTTTAACTTCCGATGAAAGCTTGATAGCTTCAGCCATAGCTATGGCTGCCTTTTCAATCCTGCTCTTAAATCCAACTATTTTAGCCTTAATTTCATAGGCTTTCTTTTGTGCTACCTGAACTCGATCTTTTTCAGCCAGGACTAAGGATTCGCGCTGTTTTATAACAGCAGCTCTATCTTGTTCTAACTTAGCCAAGGTAGAAGAGTCGAACTCTATAAGTATAAGTTTTGGACGTTCTGCCTCAAGAGCAGATAGTTCCCCGTCATGCCTGTCAGATACTGATTGAAAGGCCGCCTTAGACAGGTCCGCCTTCTCTTTTAACTTCAAGATGGTATCCTGGGTCAGTGAAACCTTGGGAGGTTCACCAAGGGCAGATTTGGCGCTTTCTAGAGTGCTAAAACTTACCTTACTTGATTCTAAACTGGCAGTAATCGTACCTATCATTTTTGATAGGTCCAGTTGTTTCTTTTCTAAGTCTTCAATATGTTTTTTGAATCTACCCAATCCTAAGCAATCGGTTAGAAAATCATTAGTTTCCTTAGGAGTAAAGTTTAAGAAAAAACCACGTTCACCTTGAACCTTATGAAGCATTGGCCGGAATAGATGCCTTGGAATGCCTAATATTTGATCTAATTTCTCTTCAGTCAGCTTTGAGCTACCAGTGGTTACTTCGCCATCTAAAGTTATCTTTAGCTTCTTGCTGCGGGCTATTAGCAGGGTTTTACCGTTTAAATCAAAGTCTCCCTCTACCGAAATGGTCTCATCGGTCAAACGGGATTGTAAAATGCTATTGGGAATTGAATTGATGCCAAATAGGAAATCTAGGGCATTGAAAATAGTACTTTTGGCTGCTCCGGAAGAGCCAGCCGTGTTCTTATTTAGACCGTCTACCTGTATTAGGCTTCCAAAGTTATCTAGGACAATACGTTGCTCTTCAACGAATCTACCAATTCCCTTGAAACGTAATTCTTTTAGAATAAGCATCAGGGCACGTAAACGCCGCCGAATTGTGCGGCCCTTTTTTCTACTTTACGTAAACTTTTAATGGCTTTCCGCATCAAATCTTGCTTTGCAGCGTCTACGGTAGGATAAATGTTATAGCTGGTATTTAGTGCCCCAAACTTGCTCCCATTTCGTGAACTCTGAATATGGCCAGCAATTACGGTAGTATCTAATTTTTTACCATTTTCATAAACTGCGTGAGCGGTATTGATATAAAGCAAACAACCTATTTCTCTTCCCTTACTATCTTTAATGCCAAAAGGTACGTGAGACTTAAATACCTCAGGACCAAAAGGGACTATTTGCCAGTCAGTAAAACCAAGCTTTTCGGACATGTTATTCCTTTCGAGTGTTTTGGATAAATCTACCGTCTTCGCAGGGCAAATGTGACTCGTAATATTCTGGCTTAAAGCGTCGTTCGCAAGTAGAGCATTCGTACCATTCAGGTACGCCGAAATTTTCCATCGCAATTAAATAGGCCGTTTCTAGACAACCTATACATAAAGTACAAAGAGGAATTTCTTCAGTAGCTTCATTATTACAATTATGACTTGTGCAGCGAACCATATTTACTTTTCTCTAAAATCTTTAGTAGATCTTTCTTTGATGTCTTCTATTACTTCTAGATTTACCTCTACACGTTTAGCCTGAACTCCATTATCTATTATCAGTGTAGATGTAGATGCTGGCGCACGCAACATCTTTTTTGATTCTTTGCCACATTTTACGCAAGTAAAGGTAGGAGGAGCATCTTTAGGGCTTCTAAAAAACTTAGAAGCCGAATAAAGACACTCGCATGAATAATGAATGAGGGGCATGTTATTGATAATATGGAACTACTGCGTGTTGACTCTCTACGTACTGTTTTAGAAATTTATCTTTAATTTCTTGCAGTTGAGAAAGTGTAAATTTGCTTTTCTCATTAGAGGGCGCCATGGCATGGATATTCATTGGACTAGTATTAAGGGGGCAATTATCCAAATCATAGGAAATTTGAACACCAAGGAAATCCAGCGAGTGAGTCGTAACGCCGTCCAGAGAAGAATCGCAGCGGGCAGTAACAACGCGATCGGAATAGCCACCGTTTACCGATTGGCCACCGGTAAGCCAAAGTTCATCAGCATAAGCCTTCTGATAGCTTTCTAACGTTTGTTTTCCATTGGTTCGACTAACAGTCTGTTTATCCATCCCATCGAGCCTAGAGAGCCAAAAACGATACCTGCCTTCCACTTGGCTAGGAAAAGGGCCTCCGAAATATCCTTCAAATCTGCCGGCGGCACGATGGCTCATCATCACACCATTTTTTAGAATGAGACGCTCACCTAGATTCTGAACCGTTTGAAAGCCCATGCTGGCTGCAAACAGTGTGACGGTATTAACTGGACGTTTACTGCCATGAAGGGCCTCCAGCATCTCGAGTCCGGTCTGGATTTCACCACCCGGTGTATTGAGAAAGAGATAAATGGGCTTACTGCCAACAAAATGCAATTGATTCAGCTCCTTAACCTTGACGATGACTTTCGCCACCGATTCCCCTTCAATCACACCAGTTAAAACAACCGTATTAGAGTCGGTTAAAACAACCACTTCTTCTTTGGGTACCCCTGATACTTTAGCAAAAGGAAACAAAAAAATACCGGCGATCACCAAAAAGATAATTCCGAACTTACTCATTTTCATTATTTTCTCCTCTTTCTTTATCTATATCAGAACTTCCAATAGCAATCTGCTTTTCTTTTTTCCTGCTCTCGTCGGCATATTTCTGAAGAATGTTACCTAGAGATTCTTCCGAAGGAGCATTGGGAGTGATAGATAACTTATCGCCGTCTCTCTGCAGAGTAACTCCTTGGCCAACGTTTAAACCGATTGGAGGTGTCTTTCCCTGCTTATTTTTACCTTCTTCATCTAATTCATTAATCATATCGATGGCTTTCATCAACTGTGCTACTTCTTTTAGATCAACTTCGTCCATGTGTTGAGAGTCATTGGTAGCTAAATAGCGAGTTAACTTGCCGCCAATCTTTTTTTGCCACGCCTGTACCAAAAGAAGCATGAATTCTTTATTTCTGATTTTGGTATCGGCTACCCTATTTTTTATCTTTTCTTGAACTTCCGCTAGATAATTAGTTCTGGCTTCGTACCACTTGTTCGTGTGGGAATAGTATAATACAATATTTCTTTTTATTTCCAACATGTTGGAAATCTGACTGTAGGTGCAACCACCGAGATACAAATCGTACATGCGAAATAGTTGGGCTTCCGTAATACTGACAACGCCAGGTAGACCTAATTCTCTGTATTCAGCCAGTTTCTTATTGTCGTGTTCGGTGAAATCGCTAGTAGGTACGGCTAGAACCGCTGGTAGATTAGTCTTGCTCATGTTTTACCTTTATAGACTGATTTGTCGTTAAAGTAGACTTCCAGGGCAATTCCTTTCCAAAATACGGTGGTTACAGAATTCTTTAGAGCTTCAAATCTTTTATCTAATTGGTCATTTTGACCAGCGTTTAAGGTAAGCCAATAAGTAACTCGGGTGTTGTTGACAGGAGGCGTAATATCGTACTTAGTTTCTAATTTCTCAACGTCTTGTTCGTAAGTGACTTCCGCTTGTCCTACATCCAAATCGTAGTCTAGCTTTACCTCTAAGACTCCGTTAAAAAAGACAAATGGAAACATTTGAAGATTTTTCAATTGAACATCATTCAGTTTACCCTCAAACATGGCAATTTTGGCCATGCTGCGGAGGGTATCGGCAGTATTTTGTGGATTGTCAGACAATGCCTATCTCCTTGGCCATCTTTAACAAGGCCTCTCCGTGGGCAGTTTTAGGTATGTAAACATTCAGTAAGTAATCTCCAAAGCTATTCCCGGCCTGTCTATTCAAAACTTTAGCCTTATCAGTTATTTTGGTCTTAAACATCACTTTGTTCTTAAATAAAACTTTTTGTTGTGCAATCCAGCTAGAAGAACCGATAAGCTCTAAAGTCACGCGCGCATTCTCGGGAATCACAGGAGTGGCTTCGCCTTCCAAGAAAGTCAACGAAATTATAGGCTGACATACTGAAGAAGTGTCAATAAATTCTTCAGAGGTAATCAAGCCGGTCTCATCATCATGATTTACTAACCAAAGCCCCTTGGGTTCGTTAGCGTCGGAAGAAATCATCCATCTAGCTGTACCAGGCAAGATAACTTTTCCAAATCTCTGTCTCTTGTGGATATGACCGCCAATTACCAAGGGGTAGTCCAGCTTTTCAGGATCGATACCATTTGGTGCATAGAATCCATTCTCGTACTGACTACCGTTGATATCTTGATGAATGACCAAGATTTTAGCACCGTGAGCCTTTAAACCATTGGCAATCTCTAAGAATTGTTCTTGATCATGCATATAAGGTACAAAGCCAATAGGTCCGTGGACCTGCGCGTGTTCCACAATAGATAGATTCTTTTTTCGCATCAATTGGAAAACACTAAGAGAGTTGCTCTTGTATTTATCATTTCCAGAATTGGCTAGATCGTGATTACCAACCAAAACGACCAACTTTTGAGCCTCACTAAGGGTATCCAGCCACTCTTTCCAGAAATCCAACACTTCAGTACGGACGATGGCGAAATTATGCATTAGATCGCCCAGTAAAACTACCATGTCTGGTTTTTGAACCAAGATGGTGTCTACAAGGAAATCCATCAAACGATCAGATTCATCCAGATTTGGGACGGTCACATGCGGATCGCCTACGTATAAAACTTTCAAGCGGCCTCGATGGGTGTAAGTTCAACAGACTCGATAAATTCTACGAATCCCAGGTCTACAATCAAAAACTTTCCCTTCAAAGAAGGGCATTCATATTGTTTTTGAGCCCAAGCCTGGGTGTGTAGCACTTCTTCTTTGATATAAATGATGGAATCTTTTTGTACGACAAAGCCGTCATTCAATTTGGCATTCATCAAAACCTTAAGACCTTGCAGATTAGATTTTTGACTGACGAAAGCGAAACCGTTGACTTCTTTGGACTTCAATTCAGTTTTGACATACGGTTCTACCATCAATTTATTATTAAAAGAACAAGGAACTAGCTTTTCTTCAAATCTGTCGATTTTCATATTACCCCTATTATATCTTAACTTTTTAAAAATTCAAAAACTTTTCGTAGACAGCCTTTTCTGTCTTTCTTCCAATCTTCTTCTTTTATGTGGAAAAGTCGAATTCCTTTAGATAAAAAGTAGCCGTCCTTAATTTTATGGTAATTTTCCAGATCTTCTTCAGGCCAGTTCTTTCTAGAGCGCTTTAAACCTTCTACACTATGCCAATATTTTCCATCAAATTCGATACCCTTTCGTAGCTCCGGTATGTATACATCAATATCAAAACCTTTAATCAAGGGCTTGTCGGCAATTTCAACTTTTGAATCCCTAAACTTTTGAGTTTTAGGATATTTTTCTTTGATTAGATTGAAAAGAGATTCTTCTTGTATAGATACCGATTGCCGCATGTGAGAGCAAATATCTTTGATGATTTTTCTAGCTTTAGCGGTACTATATGCAGATGGACTTTCTTCTCTAAAAATCACCTTGTTAGTATATTTTAAAGCTTCTTCCTTTAGCATCTCGTAGGTCCACAATGTGTTGGGAGGTGGCATATGAGAGCAAATCTCATCTAAAATACCTTTATCCTTAGCTATTCCATAGCCACTGGCATCTTGTTCTATAAATTCTGCTCTACTAGAGTATAATAATGATCTTCTTTGCAATTCTTCATTTGAAATAGGAGCAACTTTGCTTTTTAACATATGCCCGCAAATTTCGTCTAAAATTCCAAGTTTACAGGCCTTGCCGTATGGTCCAGGACTGTTTTTCCTAAATTTACCTCGCGTATTATATTTGAGTGCCTCTTCTATTAACTCTTCTCGCGTCCAATAGTGTGGGGTGGGCATGTGCGAGCACACTTCATCCAGAATACCCCTCCTGGTAGCAACATAATAAGAGCCATTGTACTTTCTGGCAAATTCTACTCTAGTTTTGCATTTTAATGCTTCTTGACGAATTTCTTCATCTGTTCTATTCTTGTGTAAGAATTGCATGTGGCCACAAATTTCATCTAATAGATCGCGGTTCCATGCTGAAAGATATGCGGATTCGTTATTTTTTCGAAATTCCACTCTAGAGTTGTATTTTAATGCCTCTTTTCGAAGCATTTCATTGGTCCATTTAGTCAAGTCAATCTCCAATAAATACTTTTATTATATCTTAATCCCTTTCAAACGCAACACTTTTTTATGTAACAATGGTAATTCTTTTGCTAATTCTACCATTTTATTGGTGGATTCATCTTCTGAATAGGCCTGCTCAACGCTAGGCTTTTCATCAGCAGTATAGTCATAAACCCCAAAACCTTCCTCATTTAGAGTGGAATCAGAAGAAACAGTAGAGGCCGCTTGCATTAGGGAGCTAAGTTCGCTAACGTTTAAATCTAGTTTAGGGATGCTTTTGCCCTCCAAGGCGTCTGCAGCAAAGGCTTCTTTAACTGCATCGGTTAGTTCGTCAATGTTGTCTATTGCTTTTCTGCTGCGTAAAGTGTGGGCCTTGTAGAGTATCCTCTTGTCGCCTGGAAAAAATTTTATAGCCGTCTCAGAATAACTGTCAATTAAATTGCCCACCATGCGACCTATGTTCATCGGTACAAAACTTTTATTATATGAACCGGTCCACTTATCTACACCCGATGCTAACCCCATGGCACAAATGTTTATCATGTCTATCAAAGTCAAATGCCCCTTCGGAGTTTTCCTGTAAAATAACTTGGCCCGATTGATAGCCAAAGGCATGTTATTCTCGATTAGAATCTCCCTAGCACGAAATACCCGATCGAATAGTTGTTGCGCCTTAACCGGAAATGGCCCTAACCAGGTATCACGCACAAATTTAATGAATAGATAGTTAACGTTAAACAGCTTCAGTGCTTCAACATCATCGGCCTTAATAGCAGGAGTAATTTTCTTACTGAAAGTGGTAGCTCGTTCACGAAAGAAAGGTCGGGCGCTCAAAATGTTTCTATTTTTTACTTTGACTTTAGTTAGAAACTTTTTGTATACCACGGTAGCTTGTCTATATCTAAAGATAGTCTCTTTAAACATACGCTCGGCATTGAGCAACTCTTCCACTTGCTGCTGCTGAGTAGTGCCGTCTTTATTACGTTCTATGGCCCTGGTCACTTCGCCAGCTAACCAATAGAACGAATCATCGAACTCGTGTCCTTTCTTTGACTTTCCCATGCCAAAGATATATCATATTATTATCTTTTGAGTTTTACGGTAAGGATTTGGGAACCCGACTCTTGATAGCAAGAAAGTCGTTCTTGAAGATGTTTGACCATGATTTCTATGTCGCCCACGCGAAAATCCCATATAATGGCCTTGTCTTTTGGCTGACACTTATCGGCCCAAGGGTTATGCTTTCCTAACCTGATAGCTCTTCCAACCGCACCCTGCTTAGTCTTAATAGGGCTGGAACCACCTTGCCAATTAACACAGTTGTGAACTGGAAAGATATTAGTTCCTGTGGAAATACAACTAGTTCCAATTAAAACTAGAGCTTCGCCCTTGTTGAACTTTTCGACACTTTCACTAGGATTTACTTTGGATATATTCAAGGTGAGCAATCGTTCCAACTTCTTTTCGCTGTGGGCGATGGCTACTGGTACTCTCATTAAAGGTAAGAGCATAGAAATCTGCTCCAATTCTTCAACCAAAATAAGGGTTTGCCTTTGTTTAACTAACCCTTCTGCGTTAGCTAATTTGGCTACAAAGCTTGCTATGTTTTTATTCTTAAGGTAATGTACTCTTTTTGCTTCAAGAGCGTCTTGAGTGGAATAGTTAGGATTGCTGGACTCCAGTTCAACTATTCGGTATTCGTGAGGACATATATAACTACCGTCCACCGCTTCCTTGGTAGATAGGGTATGGACGGTTTGACCAATAATGCTCTGTAGGAGCATTTCGGCCCCGTCATTACGCGTCTGAGTGCCAGATAGGAAGAAACGATAGGGGATATTATTTAGGACACCATAGCAGATGTGTTCTAAGGTTTCAGCACCAAATGTATGGGATTCATCAACTATCACACAATCCAAGTTGGAAAAGAAGTTCCATTCTTCCGTATTAGGTTTAACGTTTGTGATGGAATCGCTTATGCATACGGTAAAACGTCTGTCTAGCTTCTTTTTGCCCGCTCCGTAAGTGCCTACCGTGTTCTTGCCAAAATGGAACTGGAACTTCTCTAATAATTCTTCAAAGATGCTCTTAGAGGGGGCGACAATGGCGGTTCTAAAACCTGATTCTCTGCAAAGCTGCAGTATAATATTACTCTTGCCAGCTCCGGTGCAGAGTTCAACATTTCCGTGCTTAATGTCGAGAAGTTTTTTCCATGACTCTTGTTGATATGGGTACAAGGTGAATGGGGGAGGGCTCTTCCAGGCAATTTTCTTTGGCACCGGGTATTCTACTTGGTTTTCAATCACAGGATTAAAATGAGCCAGATAAGGGATCGAGCCGGGGCGGATGTAGGTTCCGAGTTCGTCCGTGAATACTAAGGTGCGTTTGGAGCGTTTTTGCAATTCAGAAAGAACGTATTCCCATTGCTTTCTATTTTTGGATCTAGCCCAGAAGTTATTATAGTGTCGCTTGATTTCATGGGCCACTGAAGTATTGGTGAAAGTTAAGGCTTGGTGCAACGCATGGGGGTCATCATTAGGACCGAAGGTAACGTTGGCACGGGAAGGGGATGTAATAATGAATTTCATTCAGCTACAGAGTCCCAAAGGGAGATGTTTTCTGCTAGTTCCTCTTTATTTTCTACAAATTTCTCCCAACAACTAGCTGGCCACCAAGAAGTGCTATTAGCGGTATGGCTGACGAGAACTGATTCTATACCATCTATCAATTGAACACCCTGTACAGTCCGAATATCGCCATGTTTTAGCAAGCTAAATTGTGCCGCTTTGATGAGAACTATCTTATCGCCCCTTTTAAACTTCATTATTCCTCATCAATCCAATAAACAGTTTCATCTTCGTAAACTTTTTCTGCTTCCTCGAATTCTACCCTTTCAATATCAGAAAGACGAACGACCGTACAACTATCAGCGTTGGCCGCAAAGCTAACTGGAAATGAAATGAAAGTTTGACTAGAAGTAAGACTGCTGGTTACTAGCATTCTAAGATTAGTCAAATCAAAAATACTTCTAGATGTGAGAGTGCCGTAGGAATACTCCTGAATTGATTCACATAGACATCCTTCATATAGGATCTTATTATTTGTACCAACGACCTTGTAATTTTGAATGTGTATATCTACAGTTTCATTGACCTGGAATTGACGTGGTTTAGGCTTAGGAAGCGGGGGCGGAGATTCTTGTGTCGATTTTTGTTTTTTGAAAAACATAGTTATTCCTTTCTGAGGACCTAAATTGAATTATGATATAAGAAGCATAGAGAGGTCAAGCAAAATATGTCTCATAGAAAGGCCAAGTCAGCTCCAAAAATGTTTGCATGCGATAAGGAATATCTCCAAAAGAAAATTCTCTTAACTATGCAAAAAGTTTCAGCAATCGTAGGTTCAAGTATGGGACCTGGTGGCAGAGTGACTATGATTGAGTCAGACTATCCAGGCATCTCAAATTCCCTGACCAAGGATGGGGTTACTATTTTCAAGTCTTTGGGCTCCAAAGATGCCTATGAACATCTTATCATTGAATGTGCCAGAGATGCAGCTACCAGAACCGTTGCAGAAGCCGGAGATGGCACTACAACGGCCACTGTGCTTTCATTTCATCTTATTCAGAACCTTTTCGATTTTTGTGAGCGCAATCCAAAGCATAGTCCTCAAAAGGCTGCCAGACGAATTGTAAAGGTCACCGAATCAGTGTTAGCACCTTTCATCAAGTCTAAAACTATTGAAATCACTGAAGAAAATCAATCTATGCTAAAGATGGTAGCACAGATTTCAGCCAATGGCGATGAGGATATGGCCAATGCGGTTATCAAGGCTTTTGAAGAAATAGGCTTTGGAGACGCATCCCATGTGACTATCAGAGAGCTTTCCGGAAAGAAAAACTATGTTGTAGAAAGAATTGACGGTTTTCCGATTGCCATGGGTTTTGAGGATAGCCAAGGCAAACTTCACCAAGCTTTCATCAACGATCAGGCAAACCAACGTTCTTACCTCGAGAAACCGCTGTTTATTCTCTATGATGGAAACATGAATGATATTGTAGCCATCGCTCCTCTTTTAGAGGGTATTGGTTCCAAATATGTAAACGAAGGAAATTCGGATTTTAAGAATTTGGTCATTTTTGCCCATGGATTCAGCGAAAACGTTTTGACCACCCTTGCTTTCAATTTTGCTAATCCAAATACTATCAATGTTCTCCCAATGATTACGCCCATGGCACAATTCCTGAATAGCCAGACTCATTTTCTACATGATTTGGCAGCCTTTACGGGTGCCAAAGTGTTTGGTCTAAAAGACCAGCTAGCTACTGCAACAATGGAAGATTTGGGCCGAGGAATGGAGAGTTTCGAAGCTTATCGATTCCGCAGCACCGTTATTGGCAATCCCGATCCCGTCAATGTCGAGTTCAGAGCTGAAGAACTAAAGACCATGAAAAAGAATGCTGAGAGCCAAGCGGAAAGTATCATTTTGGAAGAAAGGCTTGGCAAAATCACAAATGGCATCGCCAAGCTTACCATTTATGGCGGTTCCAATGGTGAACTAAAGGAAGCCCACGATCGGGTAGAAGATGCGGTGTGTGCAGTCCGCTCTGCGATTACCCACGGCGCAGTGCCAGGCGGCTGTAGGATTGCTATTGATATGGCTGTAAAGCTTTTGCAGGAGTTACCGGACGGAGATCCAGCTAGAGAGGTGTTGGTTCCTTCATTGCTCCAATTGCCTACTAAACTATTAGATAACGCTGGATATAATTCGGAAGAAATTAGCAATATTATTGATAAACTGGTTAATAATCCCGATCTAGTATATGACGTTGAAAACCAAGTATTCGGAAAGGCCGAAGAGTTGGGGCTATTTGATGCCACCAAGGCAGTATCTGAGTCCCTGAGCAATGCGGTAAGTCTAGCATCGGTTCTTGGTACTTGCGGCGGGTTGGTTTGCCATCCTAGAGATGATGTGTTTGAGAGAACTGAAGCTCGTGCGGACGCGGAGTTCGGAAGGGCGATTGATCAACCAAATCAATACGTTAATGAGGCCAATAATCGTTTTTAGGGAGTCAAAATGAAGAAGAAATGTAACTGTAGTTCCGAAAAGAGAAGTGGAAATCATTATAATTGGTGCCAATCTAGCCAAGATGTTGTTGAAAAAGAAGAATTTGTGGATGAACTAGTAGAAGAACCAAAGATCTGTAATTGCAATTCAGTCAGAAGGGGCGGAAACCATTATGGATGGTGTGACGCTTACGTGGAACCCACAAAGTCTTAATCTTAATTAAAACAATACTTTAACGTGAAATTTCTAAGATGGTTCAGACGTATATTCTTGTGTGGCTTTTTTAGCATGCACAAATATACAATATTGCACTGGTTTTCAGTGGATGATCAGTATACAATAAGTAATATACATTACGTGCAGAGGAAATGTCAACATTGTAAATTTTCGATGAAGGAAAGAGTTCGTGAAAAGAATACATACGCCTGAAACAATTAGGGCAAACGCTTTAGAGTGCGAAACTAAGGCTGAATTTAAGACAAAATATAATTCAGCTTATCAAATCGCCAGTAGACTTGGAATTTTTGAGGAAGTTTGTTCCCACATGAGGCCGTTGATTATCAATAGAACGAATGAGGAAATGCACAAAGAAGCGCTTCAATATACCAACAAAGCGGAGTTTCGGAGGAATCATCCTAATACTTATACTGCTGCGCATAAAAGGGGAATTATAAATAGCATCTGTTCTCACATGCCGAAATACGTACCTCCGTCTGGAGAGGCTAATCCAAGTTTTAAATGGAGCGTAGAAAAGATCGTTGAGGCGGCATTAAAATGTAAAACTAGGAAAGAATTCTATGACAGGCATAGGGGAGCTTATGCGGCTGCAAAACTTTTTGGAATTTTAGATGAAATCTGTGCCCATATGCCAAAGCGAGTTATATTTTATGGCGAAACTAATCCTAAATCCAAAGTTACCGATGATGAGATAAAACAGGCAGCGTTAAAATGTAAAACCAGAGCAGAGTTCGGGAAAAAATATCCCAATGTTTCTAACACTGCCTCCAAAAGAGGCATGCTAGAAGAAGTATGCTCACATATGGTTCGTTCTACCAATATTTCTTATCCAGAACACGTTCTATTCGATTTAATCAAAAAAAACTATCCTAAAACGCGCAGATTAAAAGATGCAAGGGTAAATATTATCGGTAAACCTTACATTAAGGGTTTTGAAATCGATATCTACGTCCCAGAACTTCGCAAAGGTATAGAGTTTGACGGAACTTATTGGCATTCCTTTAAAGCAATGAGAAGCGCGCGCAGTAGATTAGCATGGCCCGACGAGGATATTCGAAATTATCATAAAATTAAAGATAAATATTTCTTATCAAAAGGCATACACATTCTTCACATTAAAGAGGAAGATTGGGAAAAGAATTCACAAAAATGCATAAAAAATGCCTTCATTTTTTAGCTATATAACATGAACTTTGAAGAATTAAGTGAATCTGAACGAGAACAGTTTGCAGAATTGATGTTCAAGACTTTGAGTTCTCCCATAGAAGTGAAAAATTGGATACGGATATTTCTAGAATTAGAAATTCCCATGGAAATTACCGATCCAGATAGTAACTCTAGTCCATTGGACGCCATTTGGCAAATTTATAAAATATTCAAAGATAATTCTGGAGATATAAATCCAGGCATTATCCTTATGTCGTGTCGAGAAGGACTTAAAACTATCGGCGTATCCATTTTAGAATTATTGTTACTGATGCACTTTTCTCTGGATATAGGACACGCATCGAGTACGGAAGAACAATCCCAGGTAGCCTTATCGTACCTCGAAGGTTTTTTATTAAAAGTTGAACCATTTATGCTTTTGGCTGGTTGGACCAAAATTGTACAAAATAAGCGTTTATTTAAATTTAGAGCGCCAGGTAAAGAAAACAAACAGCCTTACATTAAAGTGGTGATCTGTTCCACCAAGGGAATGAATAGTCTTCATTCAAACGTTTTATTTTTAGATGAATTAGATCTTGCTGATCCTAAAGCTCTCAAAGAGGGCGTAAATATAACTGGATTCAGCAAGGGCATTCATGGTGTGAAAGTATATTTGAGTACTCGCAAGTATGCCTTCGGCAACATGTCGGCCGCAATAGAAAACGCAGTCAATACAAATTTTAAACTTATTAATTGGAATCTGATTGATCTTTGCGAATCATGTCCTCCAACTCGCCATAAACCAGAAGGCCCGAAGCAGGACATGTATGTGTGTAAAACTCTTCCACTACAAAAAATAACAAAAGCAGAGTTCAATGGATTGCCGCCCGTAGAACAAATCAAATTTGAACTATTGTCCAATGTTCACCAAGGGTGTGTAACTTGCCCATTACTACCAGTATGTAAAACTAGGCTTGCCAATAAACCAGCCACCGCTACTGGCGGTTTCTATAAACCAATAGTTTCCGTGATTCAGAAATTCGCCGAAAACGATCCAGATACTGCTCAGAGTCAGTTAATGTGTTGGCAGCCAGGTTCTACGGGCTTAGTTTACCCAAGATTTAGTGCCTCTTTGAGTCAACCAATAGCAAATAGAAATGTTTATACTATTAGAGAAGCATACGAAGCTTTATGCGGTCCTTTGTCGCCAAAAGTCGTGGTTAACGAAGCCACGTTACTTTCAGAAATGTTGAAAGCCGATATAGTATTTTCAGCAGGGGTAGATTGGGGTTACACGCATCCGTTCGTTATCTGTATTATAGCTAACATTCCCAACGGTGATGTATGGCTAATGGACACCTATTCTACTCCAGGGTTAGAGTTTGATGATCAATTGGAGGTAGCCAAAACGTATCGCGATAAATACAAAGTACAAAGATGGTTTGTGGATCAAGCTATGCCGGGACATATTAAATCATTTCGTAAAAATGGCATGCCTTGTCCAAAATTTACTAAGGATGTGTTGGGCGGCATAGAAGCGGTCCGCTCTAAGATAGTGAGTGCCAATGGCAAAAGACAATTCAGGGTTATTCTGAATGATGCTAATAAAAAAGCCATAACAGCTATTCAGAAGCATCGATTCATGCTTGACGGTCAAGGCAATGCGACGCTAAACCCTGATGATTGCAGCGGAATTAGTGACATCGCGGATTCGATCCGGTACGTGGGACAATGTACTTTCCCGATTCGTGGCCCCCGCCAAATCGAAAACGTCTGGATAAACGCTGCCTCAGAAAAGATAGATCCTAACGACCCAGAAGAAATAAAAAAAGCTGCCATCAGAGCACAACATGAGAATCAAATGAAAGCAAATATAGCAGGCATGCTTGGCAACACTCCTACTAGCGGTGGAACTGGCAAAAAGGGCGGATTTTTCTTTAATTTCTAACTATTTATACCACACCATCATTTTACAAAGCAATCTTAACGCTATATGCCTTTTCTCATTATGAGGCCCATAAATGTCTAAGTTAAACGCACTCATTTTCTTAAATACCTCTAGTGATGGAGGCTGTCCAACTACCAATGCACCCTTGCGCCAGAATTTCCGTTGGGAACGCTCTTTTAAAGGCATAACGGTAGAAAATCCGTCCAGTCTAGACTTTTCTTTAGCTCCTGGAGAATCTCGCACCCTGTTTAATGGCGAACGCGTACTCACACAAGATGGCACCACCCAATATTCTATAGCCCCTTATGCTGGCCAGACCTCTACCTATGAACTTTCTTGGACTGGCGGTACCAACCCTACCTTTCGCACTTCCAGGGCCTCCGGGGCCGATGCAACCACTCAAGTATTGGTGACTACCAACGGTGGAGTGGTCACTTTTACTTCTAGTCCCGGTACTTTTGCATCTTTTTCCGGTTTAATTCCCGGCATGATTTTGCCAGTTGTAATTACGGCTAATCATCTAGGTGCGATTGGTAATTCTGTAGTCCTTTCTGGAAATGGCACTTCTTCACTTAACTTATTGATTTCTAATTGGAATACTGCAAACCCCTCTAATCAAATCACTTTAACTTCCGGAAATGGTACGCAGGTGCCCGATGCCGGTACGTATGCTAGTTACACCGGTACAATTCTTGGCACTTCTACACCAGTCACTATCACGGCTAATGATTTGGGTACGGTTGGCGATTTAGTCATTTTGACCGGCAATGGTTCTTCTAGTATCAATACTCTGATTACCAATTGGAATACCGCAAATCCTTCTAATCAAGTTACTCTAACTTCGGGAGATGGCACCCAGATTCCAGCCGGCGGCATATTTGCTAGTTATACAGGAACTATTGCCGGAACGTCCACCACAGTTACCTTGACTGCTTTGACCGCCGGTACCAATGGAAATTCGATCGCTTTAACGGGCGATGGCACTTCTAGCATTGATACCTTGGTGGCCAATTGGAATATAAATAATCAATCTAATCAACTGGTGCTAAGTTCTGGTAATGGAGCACAAATTCCTTCTGTATTGGCCGTTGCCGCGTTAACTGGTGGCGTAAATCCGGCTCAAGTTAACCTGACTGGCGGTACTTATGGCGATATTACCCTTTCTGGCGGCACTACTTCCACCCCTTTCAATCTCATTTCTGGTGGCGTGGTAGTTGGTGATTTTGTAACTATTGGTAATCTTTTCAATATCTTAAATCAAGGACAATGGCAAATTATTTCCTTAACTGCTACTAGTTTTAGTGTAGCCAATTCTGGCGGTGTAGCAGAAGGACCTATAACGTTGGGTTCTGGCTTTAACACACAGGTAGATATTTATAGCGCTGCAGGGATACAACCTGGCGATGTTTTAGATATCAGTGGCGGTTTCTCTCCGGTATCCTGGGGCAGTTACATCGTGACTTTGGTCACCAATGATTATGTCCTATTTTCTTCTACTGTGATACTTCCTTCTGAAACTGTGACTACGGAAGATATAGCCTTCTATTATATCGCTAAATCGTTGATTTATCTAGAAGCTAGCCAAACCTGCAATGTGACCATCAATGGCACACTAACTAATCAAGTGGTGCCCTTTGATTTGGGATGCTGCAGCGGTCCCTGTAAGCCAGGTATTTTGATGCTGAGTTCCAATATCCATACCTTGGAAATTACAAACACCAGCACGGCTACCGCGAACTTATTTTTAGCATCGGTAGAATAGGATTGTGATATAGACAGGTATACTTATGAGTGATACTCCAAACGATCTTACTAAGGTAGAAAGCGTCCAAGTTACTCCCGTGAAGCGTGTACCATTGTTGGGTATGTCCGACGATCCCCTTCAGGTGTTAGAAAAAGCAGGTTATCCAGCTGATAATATGTCTTCTCCTTTGATGAGAGTTATTAATCAAGCTACTGGTTCTGCTACAAAAAAGGCCCCTCAGTTAGCATTCAGCACACTTCCTCAACCCCAAGATAATTATCTGGGGCTTTACAAGACCCAAAGGCGCCTCCTTCCTGATTCAGTTAAAAAAGAAATTCGAATGCAATGTCATCTAGTTGCAGCGATCCTGCGTGGTCGCGGCGGCATGATGAGTTTGTTCGGTCATCTTAAAAAAGACCGATTTGATGTTGGCGTGGAATTGGCTCTCAAGCAAGAATTTTACGACATTCTAACGCCCGAGCAATACGAAAAAGTAATGGAGAGGATGAAAAAAGCTGAGCGGTTATTGTTGAATTGTGGCCACACTGCAGGGTTAGAACATCACGATCGACTTTCTCTTGCCCAGTATATTGACATCCAAATTCAGAACGGCCTTTGTTTTGGTAGATTTGCAACAGAAATGATTTACGATCGAGATGTAGAGCCAGATGCCGACGGCAATTATCCATTTAATAGATTCCGTCCTAGAGATGTCTCTACTATGATGATACCGGTTCGCAAAGGAGAATACATCGGGAATAATCTACGCGAAGCTGCCATGGCCATGTTGGAAAGTATTAGTGGCGAAAAGCCAAAGATTGACATCAACCGACTACGAGAAGATCAATACGCTTGGATTCAAGTCATCGAGGGAATGCCCAGGCAGGCATTTACCCATCGTGAAATGTTAGTTTGCGACCTATTCCCAACCACTGATATTGAAAAGAACGGCTATCCGGTATCGCCCTTGGATACTATTATTCGGTCGGTTACCACCCATATTTCTATCGATGCCTACGAAGAGCTGTATTTCCAGAATGGCCGAGCCACCAGGGGAATGTTGGTCATTAAATCGGATGAAATCGATCGTGCCTTGATGGATAACATGCAAATGCAATTTAACGCTTCCATCAATAGCGTATCCAACAGTTTCAGAACTCCTATTTTTGGCATGGGCAAAGATGATGCGGTTGACTGGTTGCCTTTCAATGGAGAAGGCCTGCAGGACAATCAATTCAATTATCTGTATGACTCAATAGCTCGAAACATCATGTCGGCCTTCAGCATGTCGCCAGATGAGTTGCCTGGGTATAATCATCTTTCCAAGGGCACTAACAGTCAAACATTATCGGAGTGCATGCATCCTGATACAAAAATTATAACACCAGAGGGATTAAAAAGTATCGGTTCAATGCTAACAGAGCAAGACGCTATTAGTACGCCTTTATGGAACGGATTGCGCTGGGTAGAATCGAAGGTGTTTAAAACTGGCTCAAAAAGTATAAAAGAAACGGTTTTGGATAATAAATTGTCCATAAAAACATCTCCAGACCATCGTTTTTATGTAATTGGCGAAAGTGGAGAGCCTGAATGGAAAACTCAGGCAGAGCTAAACATCGGTGACTACGTTTTAAACAACAAGCAAATTGTGGAAGGAATAGGAGAAATTCCTAAATATAACGGTAGATCATCAAATATTACTCAAATTAAGGCTACTGAATGGCTTGAGCAATGTCACCTTAATAGGGTGGAGCAATTGATTGATCATAATGATACCATAGAGATGGTGGACGTCACTGTTTTCGATGATAATCACGCTTTCGTAGCCAACGGTATTATAGTTCACAATTCCAATAATGAATTCAAGTTAACTGCAGCTCGAGATACTGGATTTAGACCTCTAGTACTGAAATTACAAACTTTCCTTAATCAGCAACTTTTTCCTATTATCGATCCACTGCTAGCCAAAATTTGCGAAATTAAATTTTGCGGTCTGGATGCACAATCTAAAGAACAAGAATCTTCTAGATTGCAGCAGGATATGCCAACGTATCTATCCATGGATGAAGTTCTGCATCAGGTAGATAAGAGGCCAATCGGCAAATCTTTCGGCGGTGAAGTTCCGTTCAATGAAAGATGGCAACTACTTACTGATAAATATTTAAATACAGGGGATTTAATTGGTCACTTTTTAGGAAGCGCCGCAGCCATAGTAGATCCGATGCTTCGTTATAAGCGAGATCCTTTCTCCCTGCAGCACGTGCAGCTATTGTCTCAAATAAATCCTTCTGCGGTTCAGGCATATTTTGCTCCTAGACCTTATGCCATGGATTTACTTAAAATGTTAGTACAAGATGATTTAGACATGGACGAGAATAATGATTAAAGATATGGAATCGAGGTAACTATGCCAGCACCCATTGAATACAAAGATAAATATTTGGAATTACGCCATAAGTATATGGCCGATTTGGACATGGCTTTCCGTCTTGGCTTTGAAGCTGGCGCCCAACAGGCCCAACAGCAGCAAGCGGTGGACGCCCAGGCCCAACAGGCCCAGATGGGTGGCAATCCAGGTATGCCTATTGAAGGTGGCGCCGAACAAGATGGTTCGGGACAACATGTTGGTGGAACACCGGGCAAACCAACCGAAAACGCTGCTCAAGAAGGCCAGCCCATGAATGGCAGCAGCGGTAACGGCTCTGAAATTGATCAACACATCAATAAACTACAAGGAATGATGGGCAAAGGACATAGTCCAGAAATTCAAAAAACAATTTCGGATATTATCAATCTTAGAAAGGCTGAAAAAGAAGGATTAGAATTTCAAAAAAGTCAATCAGCCATCACCGGAATCGTTAAGGCATTACACAAACCTGCTTTTAAAATGAGCATACAGGCTAATCATAACATGGACGATAGCGCTAAAAAAGCCTTGACTCTTCAACACAAAATTGTAAACGATGTCATGGAGAAGTGGGAAAAAGAAGAAGAGGCTGCTAGCAAAGATATTAAAAACATTCTAAATATCGAAGGGCTCCTTGGAGAGTAATTCATGTTTGGAATCAGCAGCAGCGGAAAGGAAGCTCTATCTAAGGTAGTAGAAAGCATTTTTGATCAGATCGCCATCAAATTTATCGGTGACATTCCCCGTTTAAAAGACAAGAAAAGACTAATCATTTCCTCTGAAAAAAACTACGGCCTATCTCACCTTTTTGTACAGGCCATGCAAAATAAAGCTCCAAATGCCATAGAACAAGATGCCCTTAAAAGTCTACTGGAAAGCTCCTACGGCTATATAGAATCTCTCAAAAATAAGACTATGTCTAATGTTGCTGAACGAATGGATGGCTTAGCCAAAGAGGCACGGATTCAAAAAAGAAAGGTTTCTGCAGAAGCAGTACAGGAAATTTTGAATGATGAAATGTCCAAGGCTAAGAGTCACTTGGTATCCATTATAGAATACGAAAGTACAAAGTACAGAAACATCGGAACTATGATGCAAATTAGCAGGGTTTCTGCTTCATTGGGCGATGAAGATCCTACTGTATTTTTTGTTGTAGTTAGAGATAGATCTACTTGTAAAGAGTGTATAAGATTAAATTTACGAGAAGATGGTGTTACCCCACGTCTTTGGAAATTGTCCCAGTTAAAACAGGGATACCACAAGCGTGGTGAATCTGTCCCGTCAGCCTTTGGGAACCATAATTTCTGTAGATGTACCCTTACTTACCTTAGCAGCGGTTTTTCTTTCAATAAACACGGGAAGTTGATGTATGTTAAAGAAGGACACGATGCCTATAAGGCACAGCAGGAATAATTATTCCCACCAAAAATACTCTGCTCCGTAAAATTCGTTATCCTCTTGAAATTTATCCCCAAGGTCTTTTATTTGTTGCAAGTTCAGGGAAAATGGATGTTGTAAATCTGGATATAGCACTTTAAAAGCTTCGATGCATAAATCTTCTCCATACCCCTGATTTCCATGTCCTAAATCATTTACAGGATAGTAAATCTCAGCCAGCCTTCGGTAAGTACATCGTTTCTTTATTTCACGAATTAGTCTGGCTTCATGGATAGTCATATTTATTTTTCTTTGCTGTCGCGCTGTGCATCGCAATAGTCTTTCCAATGCACCCATCGTCCTTCCTCATCGTCCTTATCGTCCTTCCTCGATGTGGAAAACCCACTCCAATGCATCCATCCTCCTTCCTCAATGTGGTAACCCCACTCTCTTACTTTTGGTCCCATTAAGGCCAATGTTAGAGTTCGCGGTTCAACATGCGTGATACGATGGCGGTCTAAAGGCGATGCGATGACGTAGTTCCAACTCTTACGCATTTCCCATGATACGTCTCCTTCGCCAAGTTGCCGCAGCTCCGAATATCCACCACGTAAAATGATTGAAAGAAAGCTTACTGGATGATCGTGCAAATAAGGTTCCGGATCAGGTTTATTAATCCAATGTAGACAGATGGCAAACCATGGGGTTTTAAGAAGATGTAAACGCGTAATATATTCACTATCAGTGATGGTCCATCGCCAAAAACACCACACCGTACCGCTTTTGTAAAGTCTCATTTTATACCCTTATTCAGCGCGGCTCGGGCTCTCATTCCGGCATCCTCATCATATGGAGAAAGCTCATTTGAATCCGGAAGGTAGTAATTTCCGTCTCCACGTTTAATGTACCCGTTGTCCACATCCGCATACCATTTTAGAACTTCCTGCAGTTTTCGCACTTCGCCAACAAGAGCAAGAATTCTTTCAGGCTCAATATTGTCAACAAACTAGTAAGATTCTTTTGCACAATCTAGGGCTCTTTCCTCAACTATAGAAAGTTCTTTTTTAGTAATCATAATCAATCATACTCCGAAACTGTCAACAAAGACCAAAAAATAGCCGCTAAAAATACCGACAGTGCAAGCGGCTCCTTCCATTTCTGAAAATCATGGAACAACGTATATCCGACAACAACAAAAAATACTGCCATCGTAGTAATCAGAATTGTCCACGCTATCATTTTTCTCATAATCCTTTTTCTTTCAATCTACTGTTTATATGGTAAGCAAAAGTGTCTACAAAGGGATATTTGTCCTTGAGAGGCTTAATCCCCTTACTGATTAAAAATTTATCGGCCCATTTATTGCAATCATTTTCAGCTAAAAAGGCAATCTTGTTATTTGGTTTTTTAAAACTCTTAGGTAAAACCATACTGGGATTAAAACATGCCTGATATGCTAAGTACAAGTCTTTCCTATAATAATCCTTGAAAAGACCTAGAAAGTCATGTTCGGCATGTCTTACCTCATGAGCTAAGACGCCTAAGATTTTGCGTTTGGCAGGTCTTCCATAAACTACCACGGAGATGTACTTAAAATTACCCGAGTAGAATCCTCTAACTTCACCAAAATTAGGCTTTCCGCTTTCGTATCTGTTCCAAATGATTGGTCTATAGCGGATTTGAATCCTACAGCCATAAGAAGCTGCGAGCGCTCTTAATTCCTTCACGTGAAGACGCATTTCAGATTTGGAGACTCTATTATTCATAAAAAGATTATTTCACAGCCATTTTGATTTTTCAAGACTGTTGTGTGTACGACTCATAAGCCGTTTCCATGCATAGGACAATCTTTTGCAGGAGGGCCAAAACAGAAGCAAGCTTTCTTACCAGCAGTACTGATGAATAATCTGTATTCTATGAATGTTGCAATGGGACGAGCGTCTTCTATATAAAATTTAACATCTTTTGGAATTTCTTCCGTTGAAGTCACAATTATCATGCCTGGGCGCAAATCATCGGTTTCAACGTAGTAATCCTTATAGCCAAAAGATTCTAGGGTAGCCTTGATTCCATACAGTGTATGATAATAAGGATAAATATTCACTAGAAGCTCCGCACTGTCCTATTTAACTAAAAAACTGATTTCTGGATTAAGATGTACAAACTTACGAAACTTTCTCAATTTTTTAGGCATCTTTCTGTTAGCGCTTTTAGCTAATTTCGTTAGGTCTGACTTTTTACAGTGAATAATCATTCCCTTAGTGCCATCCTCGAAAAAATGCATCTGCACATTAATATTATCATCAGTGATTACAATATATTCACTTCTTTTTGATTTCATTTGACCCTCAAAATAAGAGCACTTGTTAAAATGGACGCGGGCAAAAGTGTCCATGCGTACATAAAATTAGATAGAATTGAAAAAGTAAACGCTATACATGCAAAGGTAAAAACGGCACCAAAAAGATACTTCATAGGCCTTCCGTATTATCAAGGGACATAAACACAGGCTCCCACATTGTAGGTATGGTATAGTCCATCAGAGCAAAGCCATGGCTCGCTGGCATAACAGGTAATGCCCCAGCCGTTATTTCCATAGGAATTTGTGGAACAACAAGCTACTCCAGCAGAATTAAAGCTACTACAGTAACCAAAAGTGTTGCCCGCTGTTTCAGGCGTTCCATAATTACAGGAATAGCATTCTCCATCGGTTCCCTGAGCTTGACTCGAATTACAAGGATCAAAGCCGCCATTTTTGTTACAACTAAGTGCCAAAAAAGACAGACAAAATAACATTACCATTAATTGTTTCATATTTACTCCTTTGTTTGTTTATATAAATTAATCATTCGTAATCTCGAATGTTCTTACCAACTGGGAAACGGGGAATCCCATAACTGGTTAAATCTTGGAATTGAACAGTCAACAGTTTCCCTTGCCAGAGGATGGGCTGCTCGAAGTAATCCTTTAATTTGCCGGTATCCCCAGACATCTTGGCTTTAAATTCTTGTCCTTGTTCATTCTTGCAAACGAAAGCGCCTACATGGCCAGCTAGCTTGCCTCTTCCTTCTTCGATACCAACAATTTCAAACTCGGCATCCTGCATCTCTTTAACCTTAATTAAGTCAGGAGAGCGTTTGTTGACATAAAGACTATCGGCATTTCTAAGCATGGCTCCTTCGTATCCCTGAGCCCTGAAAGTATCGTAAAACTCAGAAACCTGATCTTCATTTTCCACTTTAAGTGTTTCAACTTTTACGAGTGGACCTTTGGTACGCGTTGAATAAGACAGCATAGCGCCTAAAACGTCCGTGCGCTCTTCAAATCTATCGTTTGTCGGAAGATCGTAAATATGATATTGAACTATTTCGTGTCCATCTCCTGGCTCTTCCTGTCTAACCAAAGAGACGATCTTTTCAAAATTGTCTTTATATTCATGTACGTATAGTTCACCATCGAACATAACTGGGCCACCGAAATGAGCCTCTATGTATTTGTTAATATGGGGAACGCCAGTGATGGGCTTCTGAGTTCTAGACCACAAAGTACACTTGCCATCTTTGAGTATAGCGATACATCTAACGCCGTCTAATTTTGGCTGCACATAACATGGATATTTAATCTTTTTTCCTTGTTTTTCAAAGGTAAAGGCTAACATTGGTGCAATTCCGCCTTCAATAATTTTGTCGGTCTTCCCAGCCTTGGCATCTTCGATGGATTCGTTGTATCCCTTCTTTAGTTGTTTTTCCCATTTAGCCTTAGCTTCTTTGTCTGCCTGTTGACCTGGAGTAGTCTCGTTCTTCTTCCCTACGTTCTTGCCCTTGGAGATGTAATCGGTAGTGATCTGAGGACTATCGGTATCGAGTTGACCATACGAGGTATCTACAAAACCAATACCATCGTACTCACCAGAAGAAATCGTCCAGAACTGGATAGCTCCTGTACTCGTTTTTTTAAAAAGTGAAGGGAATTTCATTTTTCTTCTCTTTCTTTTTGTAAAATGATGGTTACTTCTACAGAACGAACGAATCCTAATTTGTATTCGAATTCAACAGATCTGACGAATCTAGTTTGGTCTTTTAATGTGACCATATCATTGACTCTGGGAATCAATAGAGTATCAAGGGATGATACAGTCTCTTCCAAAAGAGAATCTACGCACCGGAAATATAGAGTGGTCATCATTTATTTGTCTTTCTAATAATCTCCAAATCATCAAAATCAAAAACTCCGCCATTTCGTCTAAGAACTAGACTGCCCTTGTAAGCATCCTCTCCATTGCTAATTCCTACGCAGTCATCTGCACAATCACAGCCTTCTAGTGTTACCTTAGCATACTGGTCTACTTTCTTCAATAGCAAAATTAAATCTTTGACTTTTAAAGATTTCATGGTTGTTTACCCGGACATGGAACAGTAGAATAGTTGCCTTGTTCCTTGAACGTTAAACTATCATCTCCGTCGTACACCATATATTCACCAACTCCTTCTTTCACCTTATGAAGAAAATAAGAATATTGTCCAATCTTTGCAATTTGAAACGTAGGTGCTTCCCAAGGATCGGTATGAACCAATCTAACACGAGACATCAAAGCGAAAAGAAGTTTCATTTATAGCCACCCTTGTAAATTTCATTTAACCGTTGAGCGAGAAACTGTTGCGCTGTAACGCCAGGAACCAAAATGGTATCTGGGCGAGGGTGCACAAATAAGGGGATGCTAACTCGATCTGTATCGATATTTTCTGGATTTACGACCCTATGTGTGGTGGATTTCAACTTACCACCGCTAGCTAGTTGAAGACTGTCACCAATATTGACGATTATGCTGTTTTCCTCAAAAGGCACATCTAACCAATTTCCTTGGCTATCTAGAACTTGAAGTCCTGGAGCGCTGGCTGCAACCAAAAGAGTAAGGAAGTTAATATCTTCGTGCTCTGCTGCTCTCACGGCGCCTTCTTGGCTCTTACAAGTATTTAACGCAGGATAGTAAAGTGCCCTGAGAAGGGTATTACTACTATTTTGACAAACTTCTGAATAATCGAGATTGCCGCCGATGCCTTTTAGCGCATTCAACAGTTTACGCGAAATACTGCCTTCCAAAACCTCATATAGAGACACCGTGATATGGTCCACTTCAGGAGGTAACGATTGCCAAGGTTTCCAGTGAAAAAATTGTTTGATATCGGCGACTTGTGCTCCAACTGCCTTTTCGCCACCTAACGCGGTATACCCCATGTTGGGATCTACGCTATTTTTATACGCCAGCTTGTAAGGGTCATCGCTTAGGAAAAATGAGCGCCATGCGTATTGTGCTTCACGGATTAAGCCATAGTCTAAGCTATGATTTGTGACTACGGCAAACCCGGTTTCAATTAGAGATTTTTGGAATTTAGTGTCAAAATCTTGGTCAGTTAAGCTGCAAACTTTTACTCTCATAAAACTCCTAAAATTGATTAGCAGGATGGATTCGAACCACCGACTCTCCGCTCCTGGAGTATTTTAGACCGCTAATACTACTGCTAACCAAATGAGCGCTGACTCTTTCCTAGGATTACCGTCAGACAACTTTTATTATAAAGATATGATATATAGAAAGCAAGGAGATTTTATGCCAGATTGGACGAATGCATCAGATAGCGTAACGGAACATTTTACGGTGGGTGACTGCCTGACTTTGCATAATTGGAATCGTTTGGCCACTGAAGATGACGGAGCCGACTTCGATAAATTGACTACTTTATGCGAGAAGCTCGAGGAAGTCAGAGATGCGCTAGACTGTCCCATGAAAGTACATTGCATCTTTAGATCGACGGCCTACAACCAAGAACAAAAGATTTTGATGCCAACTGGCGCAGATGTGCACAGTTTTTGCGAAGCTGTAGATTTTGACTGTGGTTCAGAGTTGACCACCGATGAAATAAAAGCTATACTATTACCTATGTTACAGTCATTCGGATTGAGAATGGAAGATAATGGACCAGGAGCTAGCTGGGTACATATAGATTTACATCCAGTAATGAATAGTAGATTTTTTAAAACGTAAGTTTATGAATGATTTTTATGTTTATCAATATATTCGATTAGATACCGAAACTCCTTTTTATGTAGGGAAAGGAAAAGGGCGTCGTGCATTAAATAAAACACATAATTCATATTGCAATCGCAAAATAAAATGCGGGACATGTTTCCAACAAATCGAGCTTATGGCGCATCCTGACGTGCTTTGAACTGCTCAGACAGCTCTATGGTCAGGTAGGGCTGAGTCTTGCTCTCAACTGACTTATTAGATTGACATGTCCCGCATCGAATCGTCAGCGGCTGATTACAATAATTAAGAAAAATCAAACATTACAGTTCTTGACTGATAACCCAACAACAAAATGAAGGTTACCTAGTCTAGCCAATAGGTATAACCGCTAACGATTCTGACTACTCTAGTTCGGAAACCAAACTATCATAGTCAAGATCAATATCTACCATGGTCTTAGCATTGCTCTCTTTAATCTTGTGATTAATGTTAAACAAGGCCTTATTGATAGCGGTAATTTTCTTATCAACCGCTTTGATGTCGTAGGTAGGCAAATCCTTTTTGTTGTCATCGTACAAAGTGTAACGGCTAGCCTTGGTTTTCAACTCATCCAACTGTCCAAGTCGTTCCCTGAGAGACTTTTCCATGGCAAGCAACAGATTAACGGTTTTCATTTTATCTCCATTAAAGTTAAAGGCTATACTTTATCTAGGCACAAATCAAGTTTCTTTTTAGATTTAAGCAGGAACTTTAGGAACTTTTCATGCCGAGCCTTCTTAGCCTTACCATTTGCCTCATCCAAATGCATCTTGGTTGAAGATACCATTTCTCCTAACAGTTCTGACAGAAACGATGCTTCTTTTTTAGTCAACTTTATCGACATAGACAGTTCAATTGCTTTAGCCATTTTTCAACCTCTCTCGAATATTGGTGAATGTATCTTCTTTAACCAGTTTTCCATCCAAAAATATGGGCTGAAGAAGATCTAGGTCTATCTTACCATGAGCGCCTTCGATATAGATAGAATCGTTCAAAGAGAAACCGTCCTTAAATTTGATCTGCTTGGTAGCTGGATCTCTATAGACAACAACCTTACCTTTTTGAGACTTTTTAGTACCATCATCGGTTTTGGGATTTTTAAAGATTTGCTTCTCTTTACCATCAATTACGCAAAGTGTGGATTTTAAAGCAAAACCAAAGGTATCGCGGGTATTATATTGGTACGTAAAGGAACCAATGCCCAACACTGCGTTGATGGAAGCAAATCCTTTCTCTGCAAGTCTGTTGACAATTTCCTTAGTGCGATAAAGCGTAATGGCATCTCCATAAATCAATCCAATATGAGAATCCAGCACTTTATAGCCCTTTTCAGTGACTGTGCCCCCAAAGATATCCCATAAGGCTTCAATGGCACCCTTGCGTTCCAATTCAGTTTTACCTTCTGGATCGCCACAGATAATATTAACCGGATCACCGGAATCGGGCCTGATTACAACTCGATCGCCCAACGGACCACCGGTACGAGCCATGATTTTATCCTTTAGAGCAGGCAGCACTCTTCCAATGACATCCCAGAAATCGTATCCATCGCTAACAATTGATACGAATCCCGATGGATGAACTCGAGTAATCATGTTCTCTAGGTATTCCATGTCATTTTCGTAGCTGCATTGGATACTATGTTCGGTGGCTGGAATGGAAGTGCCCACCAATTCCTTTTCAACATTAGCATTATAATACTGCTCGGCCCCCAGGATAGCCGGAATGGTATCGGTGCCAACGAAACTGAGCAGATGTCCCATGCCGCTCTTCATGGCCGCAAATAATCCGCTCATACCCCTCATGGAGAAGTCGTGGCCTTGGAAAGGAACGAAATCAGTATTCCCCACGGTTTTCATGGCTGCCTGATCCAGAACCTTTTTATATTCATGAGCAATAGTAGCGCTAGTATAGAATGGCCAAAGTTCACAAGAAGCGAGAGTTTCAATATAGTTGGTTAGCCAGAAGAACTTCGGATTAGTATTTTGAATAGTTAAAGTAGGAGTTCTCAGTGGAACCACCGTACCTTCTGGAAGACCCTTAATCAACAATGGTAGATAGCCAAGATCGTGCAGTTCTTCAATATGAGAAGTGTCTGGCTGCTGTACACCAAGAGTAAACTTGATGATTCGCGAATATTCAGCAACAACTTCTGTCTTGGGACGAGAAAAGAAATTCTCTTCGAAGAAATTAATTAAGAATTCTTTAATAAAGGCTTGATGGCCGGCAACAACAACGCCACTAACATCTTTCATTCGGCTGGCGCGTGGTGTCCAAGTTGAATACACCGTTTCAGTTTTATCAGGATACATTAAGCGATGTGCGATTTTATAAAAGTCACAGAGAAGCATAGCGGACAGTTTTAGCTTTTTCATTTGAAATCACTCCTTCAATGAAAATAGGCTTTCTTTCGAAATTTACTTTAAACCCACGACTATCTAGGGATTGAAGCAAACTTGCCTTACTAAATAGATTGTATCATATTTTTAAACGGAAAATCCATCTTTATTATGCAAAAGACTATTTGTGGTGTAGATCTCATCAATTCCGTTATCGAGAAGATGTTTCCTGCCTTTGCTAAAGATGCCATGGGTAACGAACAAGGCAATTCGAATATTAGGCATCGTATTCTCTCTCAAAGCTTTAGCTACTGCAATGAAAGTTGCACCTCCGTCACAAAGATCGTCTATTATCAATAACTTATCTGTTGGCCGAAGAGTGGTAAATTGTGGAAAATCTACGTTCACTCCAGTGATTTGACCAGTGGCCTGATCACGCACTTTTTCACAAAAGATGGTAGAAAAATGCGAAAGATTCTTATACCTGTCTTGCGCTCCCTTGTCTGGAAAGACAATATAGGTTGGATTGTAAGAGGAAATCAACTCGGAATGAATTTTATCTACACTGATGTTTTTAAAACCTAGCTGAAAAAACTCAGAAGCAACGATTGGATTGTGAGCATCTACCGTAGCAACTGATTTAAAACCTAGATTATTGATTAATCTAGCAAATACTCGCAAATTAAAGGTAGTATTGTTACTAACAGGCTTATCCTGTCTGCCAAATGGCAAATACGGCATGCGAAGATGAACAGTTGGCAAATCATCACGCTCTCTATTTTCATGTAAAAGTGTATGAAAACTATAAATATCGTAAATTTCCCGTTCAGATTCGAAATTCCATGTAATTACGTATTCTTTTCTAGTTAGAATTTCAGGATTGGGGAGTTTCCAAATTTGAGAGGTGCCATCCGGGAATATGGTGGGAATTAAAATGACTTCTTCATGAATTGTCTTTACCTTAATCATAGGGTAACTATACCAAAGAAAGACTGCGTGGGTCAATAAAAAAGCCATTCCTTTTGAGAATGGCCTTTAAAACATATAGAGGCCTCACTATTTAGACTTGCGCTGAGGTCGTTTCTATATTTGTTTAAAATTAAAACTTACTTTTCACCCAAGCAATCGCCTGTGATACCGAACCGGGACAAAGATAACCAATGGTAATTCCGGCTAGCAAGGAAAGGGGATGTTTAAAGATTCCCAACAGAATTGATAACATAATTACTCCTTTTTTCTAGATTTAACTGCCTGATTAGCATACATCTTAGAAAGAGCATTTTCGGCCTTTCGAGCCTTTTTCAAAGCAAGACATTTTCCAATGGCATCAACTTCCCCATCAGCCAAATGAGGCATTCTTTTTTTCATGTAGTCTTTGAAATGATTTTTTTTATCCCAAGTATCATAAGCCTGCTCTGCCTGCTCGTACCAATGGGATTTCTCTTTCTTTTCTAAACTTTCTGATTTGCCTAAAAGCCCTTCTGCATGCGCCTTGGCGTGCTCAGGACTTTTAAAGGGAGAATAGGTTGTCATTCCACCCTTAGCGTCGTAATGTTGCAACTTAGTGGGGCCTGCACCTTGGCTGGGAATTTCAAAGCGACTACCAGAAGGATGACTCATATGTTGAACACCGGTAGGAGCTGTTTTCCATTCATTTTTATGCATTTTCTTCTTATCCAAATCTTCAGAGGCCAAAGCGGCGCCGCCTTCTAACTGGCTAGGGGCAGCCATTCCAGAACCAGCTGTCATGGACTTCTTAAAAGTAAAACCTTGGGGTTGTGTACCAGATATGGACGGCTTTTTAGCCTGAGTTATTGCCCTGGTAGTATAGCCAGGAGCTTTGGATTCCAATTTAGCAGCCGCCACTTTCATTTTAGTGTTGGACAGTTCGTCCTTCTTGAAATCTTCTTTTTTGGCCAAAATATCCGTGTAGCTCTCTTCAAATTTGAAGATTTCCATTTCACCCTTGAAGATGGATTCTAAATCGCCCGTTTCAGTGGGTTTCTTTTCGGGTATGATTCCAGCGGCGCAAGTTTTATTAGCGTTGGCTACGGTAATGGTAATTTTTCTGGCTATAGAGCGCGGCACCACCATTCCCTGTTTTTCACCCAGTCTGGCACCTTCTACGCTAAAGCCCAACATGGGATTCTCATTAGGATGAGCGGCATCGTCTTGAAAAATAGCAGCAACTTCCTTAGCAGATGGCTGTCTATCATCAAAAAGTCGACCCATTACATAAAGAAACGGAATTTGACATTTATTCCAATAATAAAGATGTCTGTCATTTTTGCAATCTTCTTTGGAAAAAATCTTTATAGATTCTAATATTTTACCTACGATCTGGGCTGGAAAATCACTCTTGTGCTCGTAATTAAAAGGAGCGCCAACCAAAGAAGAGGTGTCGATTCCTTTCAAGGAAACTACTTCCCCACTGCTGTCCAGCGCTTCAGAAGTGCCAATTCCATCTATATATGTACATACCTGTGCCATACAGGTAAGATTGCTATAATTACAGCATTATTACTTTTTATTCAAGAATTCTAATACTTTATAAAGAACTTCTTCTGGATTGTTATTCCAGTCTTCTTCTTTAACGTGTAAGACTTCAATGTTTTTAGATTTAAAATGTTGATCTTTAATTTGATGATAATTTTGAAGATCTTCTTCCGGCCAATGATTTCTAGAGCGTTTTAACCCATCAATTGAGTGCCAATAAGTGCCGTCAAATTCGATACCTTTACGTAACTCGGGAACGTATATATCAATGTCGAAGCCAGTAATGTATGGTTTGCCTTCAATTTTAACCTTGGAATCCCTTAATTTCTGTGCTTTAGGATATTTTTCTTTGATTAAATTTAAAAGATGGCGTTCTGATAAAGAAATTCCGCCACACTTTTTCATATGAGAACATATTTGCTCTAAAATACCCCTATTTCGTGCCGCTTTGTAGGCACCAGAATAAGGAGTTTTAAATTCACTCCTAGTTTCATAATGCAACGCCGTATCTTTTATCAATTTATCGGTCCACTTAAACGTAGCACAGTTTTCGCCAGATTGGTCTACGTGTTTTGGCATGTGACTACAAATTTTCCCCAAAATGCCCCTTTTTAAGGCTATAGCGTATACAGAAGAATTTCCTTTTTTAAATTGAGTCCTAGTTTTGTAGCCAGAAGCTATTTCATTCATATTCTCATCCGTATATTTAAAACTAGGATTGTTCTTGCCAGATTGATCGATATGTTTTGGCATATGGGCGCATATTTGTTCTAGGATACCCCTATTACGAGCTATCTGATAGGCACCATCATTGGCCTTTCTGAACGCCGCCCTATTCTCGTATCTAGATGCTATCTCGGTCAATCGCTCATTGGTGTACTTGAAATTTGGGCCATTCTGACCGGATTGATTTACTCTTTTGGGCATATGAGCGCAAACTTTGTCTATTATTCTGAGTCGGTGAGCCGCCGCGTAAGACTGGCGATATTTTTTGTAAAATTCTTTTTTGCTCCTACATTTTAAGGCATCTTGTTGAATTTCTTCATTTGTTTTACGTCTTCTATGAAGCTGCATATGAGCACAAATTTGTTCCATAACGTCATCCCTATGAGCCACAGTGTAGGCGCTAGGACTTTTCTGTCTGAATTCTCCTCTGGAATTATATTTTAGAGCTTCTTTGAATAAAGCCTCCAATGTCCATTTCTTTCCCATACATCTATTATAACACGATTTTATATCTTATCCACCCTGTAATTTATTACCATTTGACTTATGTAAATGATTAATTTTATTTAATAAAAGTCTTCTGAAGCATTCTTTTAACATATAATCAAGAACTTATACCCATTCGATAATGGGTGCATAAGTAAGTGTCTAGACACTCTCAAAGGAGATTAAAAATGATTTACTCTAATGCAAAAGCCGAAGCGCTGCTCCGAGATCTCGGAAACAAACTACAAATTCGTTTGGCTAATGGAACTGGCCTGAACACGGTTACGCCGGGATTTTACACGGATGCTAATGGCGCAGTTTGGCCGTACATTCTGCTGACGAACGCCACCGATGGGGCTGGTGAAGGCAACCCCGTTGTGTACATCGAAATCAGCAACGTGAATGCCGTTTCGAAAGACATTTTTGGCGGAAATCTTTACGCTTACACCCCAGACATTCTGCAGCTCGGATATGAGTTGACGTCTGGTGGGGCACCAATTCCGACTCGAGCCGACTTGTTGACCTGTCAAGACGAGTCCATCAAGACGGGCTGTCGTTTTCAAGTTAAAGAAGTCGCCAATGGAACCGCCGTTACTGGCGCATCCGTTAACGCTGCAACTCCGATTGTGGATTTGGAAGACCTTTATTGGCCTACGAAATCTGTTTAATCGGTTGTTCTGGAGGTTTTTACCATGCAGTACACCGAAACACAGTTATCGAAGCTCATTGAGGACGTCGAACGAGAATTTTCTGCAGCCCTGTGCAAAGCAGAGGGTGGAGAACTCGCTCCTCTAACAAAGGCGGAAGACAAACCTTTTCCGCCTAAGAAAGAGGAAAAAGAGTCCGAAGAGCCAAAAGCCGAAACAAAGCCTGAGGGAGAAAGCAAGCCGGAAGGCGAAGCGCATCCCCCTAAAGGCGCACCAAAAGAAGAGGCGGCTGCTCCTACTAAGGAAGCGGCTCCCGAAGCTTCCCACGGTGCAAGTCACGATTACGATGATGAAGATATGGCACATCTGGATAAGATGTACATGTCCATGTCGAAAGATGAACTGATGGTTCATCATAACGCAGTGAAAAATGCCCTTGATAAATGCATGGGTATGGGCGAGATGGGTAAATCGGAGCCGAAAGACGACGCAGAACCCCTCAACGCTAAACCCCATGATAAGGGAGACGATCTGTTTCCCGATAAAAAAGATGGCGGAATTGAAGGAGCAGAACCTAAAAATGCACTTGGGGCAAAATCTCCTGCAAGTGATGCAAATGGCGCGAAGATTAATAAATCTGAGTACGATCGGCGCAATGGTGGAAAGATCGAGGCACAGGCACCCGCCAATGCACTTGGGGCAAAATCTCCTGCAAGTGATGCAAATGGAGCAAAAATGAACAAGTCAGAAGGCACCGAAGTAGACCTGCTCAAGAGTGAACTCGGAACAGTTAAAACTGAATACGAAACTCTTAAGAAGAACTACGAAGGAGTTGAAGAGTTTCTAAAGAAATTGCTTAAGCAAAAACCGGCACCGGCGGCAAAGGCAATTACTTCGTTGGAAGTCATCGCAAAAAACGAAGGCCAAAATGAAGAGAAACCGCTCACCAAAAGTGAAATCGGCAGTGCTCTCTTGAAGAAGTCGCAAGACCCTTCTACGAGCAAGGCTGATAGAGACGCTATTAACAACTACTACCTGAATGATCAAGTTGACGTTCGGGCTATCAGCCACCTGCTCAAGTAAGGCAGTGGATTTTTTTAAAGGAGATAACAAATGTTAGAACAACTTCAGACACTTATGAAGGCTCTTGAGGCGGGAAGTTATAATGCCGCTCCAGGACAATTGGTACAGGGCGCGAGCTTGATGGTGGAAGATCTTTCCCCCGTTATGCATAACGTCACGTTTGACGATAGTCATATTAAACTGCAGAAGATGTTGCCGTCGAAAGACGTCAAGTCGCAACTGCATCAGTTTAACCGTCAGTTAGATTACGGTATCTTTGGTGGTTCGGCTCAGTTTGAAGGCGGAATCGGCGAAGAAGACACGTCTAACTATGTGCGTGCGGTAGTGCCCATGGCATATTACAGCACGACTCGTCGCGTTACGGTTGCTGCGAATATGATCGGCGCCTTTGATGGTGTCAAGGCGGAAGATCGTGCAGCGGCTGATGCGGCCATGAAACTCGCGGGAGACATCGAATTCGACTCGTTCCGAGGTCAATCTGACTTCTCGAACATGGGCGTGTTTGATGGTAACCCGTCGGTCACCGCAAAAGTTCCTAACATGATCGGACTCGATCAGCAGGTTCGTCAATCTGATGGACAGCTGAATACTCAGGATCTTATGTTCTCGGAATTTGGTTCTAACCAGACCGTCGTTTTGTCGGTTGGTGGAACTCTTACCCAGTCTGTCATCGAAGACAGCTCGGTTCGTTCCGCTATGAACATGGGCGCCGCTGATAGGCTCGTTCTCGACCCGATCAGTTTGAGCGCTTATAACAAGATCGCCCACGCGAAAGAGCGTATCATGCTCGCAGGTTCTGCTCAAGAAGCAACTGGCGCGCATCTTCGCACTCAGTGGACGTCGGCTGCAGTTGTGTCGCTCGAAGCTTCGCGCTTCCTGTCCGGCAAAACTTCGCCGGCTCGGGCTCGTGGCGGTTCGCCTCCGGCTCCGACCAATGTGGTCACGGATGCTGGTGCGGCTGGTTCGCTCCTGCAAACTGGTACATATGCGTATTACACTACGGCGGTTACGATGCGTGGTGAGTCTGTCCCGTCCGCTTCTGCTACTCAGGCAGTTACGGCTGGTGATAAGGTTCAGATCGTTATCACTGGAGCCGGACAGTATTACAACGTGTATCGTTCGGATCTCAATGGTACTGCAGCGGTTGCCAAGTTTATTGGTAAAGTCGCTTCGAATGCCGCTGGAACTGGTGCAACGTTTATCGATCTTGGCAATAGACAGCCCGGTAGCGTCACTGGATTCTTGGTGCAGGCGAATACGATGGGATTTGCCCAGCTGTCGCCTTATAGCAAACTAAAGCTCGCGGTAAGTGACCTCTCGCTCCCCGAGGCTCACTTTCGTTTCTTGAGTTTGGCTGCTTATCAACCAAGAAAAAATGTTCTACTCGAGAACATCACTGGACAGTTAGCTCCGAACAATCCTAGTATTTACTAATACTTAAAAAGTATTAGTTATTTTAAAGGTCGTTATCTTATGATAACGACCTTTTTTATTTTTTACTTTTGCTTTTTTAAAATGTATATGATATAGTATATTCATGAACAATAAAGTCGATGTCTCAAAAACTATAGAATTATATCAAAGCGGAATGAAAACAGCCCAGATAGCCAAAATATTTGGTGTTTCCCCAGCGGCAATTAATTATGTTTTAACTAAAAATAATCTGCGCGAAAAAAACAAAAATTACAGTCCAAAAATTACGTCCGTTGTATCAGAATCTATCTTGTGTCTGCACAATAATGGTAAAACCCTTGCTGAAATAAGCGAATCGGTAGGAATTACTAAACAGGGGATAAGAAGTTTTTTAAAAAGAAATCAATTAGTTCCCAACATTCCGCCGCAAAGAGATCGCTCTAGACCATGCATAATTTGTGGGAACGCCTTTGTCCCATCCTATGATGATGGGCTCAAAAAAGACAAATATAAAACATGTTCTCACGAGTGCACTTCAAAACTATTATCTCTGAATAAGACCAAATATAGCCAAGAACAAATAGAAAGGGCGATAGAATTAAAAAAACGAAATATTACAAACATAGAAATAAGTAAAATGATTTCTATGGATATAAATAAAATAAAAGAGATCGTAAAAGATAACAATTTGTACTTAACGCATGAACAGGCCGTTAAAAATGCCTATGAAGAAAAAATTAAAGTCAATCCTAATGCTATGGCAGACATGAGGTCTGTTTATCAGCAACAAGTCTCTTCTCCAGAATCCCTGGAGCAATTAAAGGAATTTTTAAAGGAAAGAGATTATGAATACGTAGATGGTTTTAACTGTAAAACGAAGCCATTTACCGTTAGATGTCTAAAATGCCAAAAAGTTAAAGAAACAAGCACAGTCTACACAATACATAAAAACTGTTGCATGTATTGCTCTTCCATAGGGGTTTCAAAAGCAGAGTTAGACATTCTGGATTGGATCAAACAATACTATCCATCGGCAGTTAAATTCAAATTTCCACAAAGAACTACTAAGGCAAAGGAAATTGACATATATATCCCAGAATTGAAGTTAGGAATAGAATATTGTGGACTATATTGGCACAGCGAAAATGAATTAGATGAAGAAAAAGCAAATGAAAACAAACATTACATAAAAATGCTTGCCGCTAATGATTTGGGAATCAGATTGATTACTATATTTGAAAATGAATGGAAGGAAAAACAAGAACAAATTAAAGGATTTATCTTGTCTGCTATAGGTAAAAATCCGATCAAGATAGCGGCTAGAGATTGTGAAATAGCAGAAATTACTAAGGAAAATTCGGATAACTTTTTGAATTCATATCACATTCAGGGACGAGATGCGTCAGCGGTTTCTTTCGGCCTATTTTACCAAGGAGGGCTAGTTGGAGTGATGACTGCAGGGAAACATCCTCACGGAAACTCTAAAAACTCTAAGGTTTTTATACTTGAATAGGATGGCCTTTAAAACTGGAACTACTGTAGTTGGAGGCGCCGGTAAATTATTTTCTTCTCTGGTAGATTGGGCTGGAACCAAATATACGGCCATTCACAGTTGGTCCGACAATAGATGGTCCGAGGGCGGTGTCTATAAATCTTTAGGGTTTACCTTTGACTCCCAGAGACTGAAAGGCCGAGGTCTTAAAGATGGTTCCATTTGGCCAGATTTTTACTATGCCATGGGCGGTAAGTTGTATTCCAGAGAAAGTATCAAAAATAAAGGCCCAGGGGAGTTGAATTTAAACAAAGTATACGATTGCGGCAAAAAACGTTGGATATTTAACTTAATCTAATTCAATCACCACGGCCTTATTTGTTGGTCTGTACTGCTCCGTACAAATACTTGCATTTACAAATGTAATTCCGTCAAAATGTTGTACGCCATAGCTGTGATGAATGTGTCCAAAAACATGCAGCTTGGGTTTTACCTGTGCTACTCTGTCAAATAAATCTTTACAGCCTACCTTAGTACCATCTGGGATTAAATCCAATATCCCTTCTGGCGGCCCATGAGTAATTAAAATGTCCGTTTTGTCCGGAATCTGTGCCCACTTTTCCTTCAGTTTTTGGCCCCTAGGCGCATTTAGAGCCCAATTGCAAAACTCGGGAGTCCATCCAGAACCATAAATAACGCTTCCTTCGTAAACGGCCCATTCATCGTGTAAGTAGGTAATTCCCACATCTTTGCACATTTGTTTGAAAAGAGTAGGTTCATGCTCTGCTAACCAATCGTGATTCCCCGGTACGAAATAGGTGGCTTTAAATTTTTTGGCAATTCTTTCAAATTCTCGCAATTCTTGAGATATTTCAGCCACATTGCCCCTAAAGGTGAGGTCTCCAGCATGTATCAGGATGTCGCCCTCAGGGACGGTAATGTTGCGTAATCTACAATGTGTATCAGAAATTAACACTGCTTTCATACTATTAATATATCACATAAATGCTGAAGTCTCTTAATCTTTACCTTGATTCCCCACATTTATAAGAAAGGTGTGGGTTAAACCGATTAAGGAGTATAAAATGGCAAATTCACTTTCTAATGGTACGATTCGTAGAGTATGCACTTCCCTCGGAAGTGTTCCCTCTGGCAATGAAGTTCTTGGTTCGCTCGGTCAACTGGGCGGTTTTCAGCTTGGTGCTGATGGTGTTATCGCTTCCAGTTCTGGCGATGTCACTGCTATCCCCGATCCAGGGGGAGCAATTGGAACCTATCGCATCCTATTTCCGAATATCAATGGAAATATCCAAACAATTTCTTGGTTTGAAGTCGCTGGCTTTACACCTCGCAATCCGACCACGACTGAAACGGCGTGCGCTTTAGTCACTGGTTATAATCAGGATGCTACCACGCTTCAATGGTACATCACGGTTCAGATCGCCGGCATCACGAGCGGAGCGTGGCTTGGTGGAACGCCTAGCAACATTCCTACAGGGTTTGTAGTTGGTTGCAGAGCAGCTTTTGTGTTCACCCCTCAGGCAAATCGACAGTAAACTTCTAAAAATCCATTGCGCAGATTTATAGGCCCGGTATTCTTTACCGGGCCTTTTTTATTCCATCATTGGTGTATCGGTCGAATATTGCTCTAATGGATTAAAATCCTAATTGGGACGGATATCGGAACAAAAGCCGTTTAAATGTCCCAATTAGGCACCTTATATCGGACAACTTTATTTATTGAATGTCATCATTAAAGAAAATACTTTGCTTACCTCATCTGCAATTTCCAAGCTAGTCTTTTCGGCAGCATTGTAAATCTTATCAAATCCAGTTGAATCGTCCAATGAGGTCTCGGAAGGATGGCTGTCGTTATCTCTCCAGGCTTCACAGCGTTCTTTTCTTAACTCGGCAGATGCCTCCAGCCTAATCTTATAAGCCTGTGGGAATGCCGCCAATTCGTTCGGAAATCGACAATCATCAATAATTACAATAGTTTTCGGATCTTCTAGAAGCTTTTGCGTGCGATATTTTGCAATATTAACCCAAATATTTTCTCCCTGAGTACCCCTACCCCATTCCGTACCTAGAAGCTGCAGCAGCGGACCGTCTTTCTTTGTTTTTCGTTCTTGGCCATATTTTTTCATTATATTCCAAACGGAATCGTGCATTTCATATAAAACATCGGCAAATTTGACGTTCACCGGCTTAAATCCATCAATGAACAATAATTCCGTTAAGTTATGAGAAAGAGTGGTTTTGCCACTCCCTTGCTTGCCAGAAATGAGGATTACACGGGTCATTGGCGCCCCTTCTTTATTCAATTGAATCATATATTTAACTTCCTTTACCAGATTATAAAGCAATCTTAACAACATAGTATCTCAATTCTTGGAGAATTGCAATATGCGTTTATCGGCCCTACCAATTACTTCTTTTAACGGCATCAACAGTTTCTGTACCGGAAACCAATGGATAATCCGTTCTGGAGACCCTAATACTCTTTATTTTCAGTTAATCGATCTGGATCAGACTTGTGGATGCAGCTGCCCTTCTCGCTATATCGCTGCTCCCGGCTCTACCATGCTAGTTACTTTTCCTTCCATTGATTGCGGAAATACCATTCAAATTACGGCTACCCAAAATACCATGGATGGTTCTATTTGGTCTATTCCCATCACGCCAATACAGCGACCCTTTGGCGGAGCGGTTAAATTTTCGTTAACCAGCGGTTCTTCTACTTGGAATTTCAGTGTCATCAACATGCTCTGTGTTGAATACTTTAATAACGGTTCGGATGGTAGCTTGAATGATTTTGGAGTTTTCGACTCTAACATTGGTTTCTTTGAGGAATAATTAATGCCTAATTCTCCTTATTTCAGATTTACTAAAAGTTATGGAACTGCCATGTACCCCGTACATGCGGAAAGGACATCTGGGTTGCTCCAGAGGGTAGAGCCTTTCTTGACTCCAGAGCAGTTGAAAAGCCGTTTTCTATTGGGCATTCCATTACGGTTCTTTAATGGCGATGTTCTTACTGATGCCAACATTAAAGACCGAATTTATTTGGCTCAGAACGAAGCAGAATTACGTTTAAAAATAACCATTACCAGAGAAGAAAGAAAAGAGAAATTGCCATTCAAGTATGAGGACTATAAATCCTATATTCATTTGAACGCCGAACAAGGACCTATCTGTACCATTCATCAGTTGGCGATTGTTAGTTCCGATAAAAACATCGTATTCGAAATCCCCCCCGAATGGATTGAGACTTCCAACTTTTCTAAAAGTATTATAAATGTGATTCCGATCTTGGCTGCGTATGGTAGCAATTCTATTGAAGGGGCCGTAGCTAACTCTGGGATAGCATTACTAACTTTACTCGGCGGATTGAACTGGGTTCCGTCATATTGGGAAATTTTATACACCAGTGGCGTTTCTAATAAAGAAGGTTCGGTTCCAACTGTAGTGAACGAATACATCGGTTGCATTGCTGCTATTGCAATTCTTAGTGAAATTGCTGCAACGTTTATCTATAATTCGCAATCACAAACTCAAGACGGGATCTCGCAAAGCTCAAGTGGTCCTGGTCCCCGCATATATTTCTTAAGAATCGAAGAGTTAGAACGAAAAGCGAATGACTTAGAAAAGAAGATAAAGGCCATCTTCTCGCAGAAATTTTTTGTCGGTAATTTTTAACTATATTGATTTATTCATATAAACGTGATATTCTATAAGAATGAAGAAACTGTACACATTCGAAAATGTCCAAGCAAAAGCGTTGGAGTTTAATCTAAAAATAGATTTTATCGAAAAGGCTGAACCGTATTACCGTTTTGCTCAGCGAACTGGCATTATAGATATCGTTTGCTCTCACATGCCTAAAAACAATTTGGTCGGACATATTCCCGCTAATAAAAAATGGACCCCAGAAACTCTTCTAGAAGAAGCAAAAAAATACAATAGTATAAAAGAATTAAAGGACCGCAGTCTTGGCACCTATAAGGCAGCATGGAAATTAAACATTCTGGATGAAGTGTGCGCCCATATGAAGAGGTTGCGCCGTACCTGGACAGATGAAGAGTTAGCCATTGAGGCCAAAAAATATTTGTATAAAAGTCATTTTGAGAAAGAAAGCCAAAGCGCTTATCATACTGCACACAGAAGAGGTTTAATAGACTCTATCTGTTCTCATATGCAGCCCATGATAGTGAAAAAAGATAATAAAAAAATAGTAAAGAAAAGAAAGCTTTGGACCCTCGAAACCGCTAAACAAGAAGCTATTAAATACAAAACCAGAACCGAGCTTCTTAAAAATGCACTAACATGTTATCGTTTTGCCGTCAAAAACAATTGCTTGGATGAAATTTGCTCACATATGCCCGAGAATGCTCTTTATGGTATGCCGCCTCCCAACAAAAAATGGACTAAGGAGACCATTTTCGAGGAGTCAAAAAAATATGAAAATAGATATGAATTTAAAAAATATAATCCATCGGCATATAACGCTGCCAAGAAATCTGGGCTGCTATCTGTTTGCTATCCAGTAAAGAAACATTTTAGGAACACGCCATATACAAAAGAGGAAATTGTTAAAAAGGTTAAAGAATTTTCTACAAATGCTGATCTCAAGGCAGATAGTCCAGGTCTTTATATGACAATTCTTAAAAGGGAAGATAAAGAACAAATTTTATCATCTCTTCCCCGTTCCGCAAACATTTCAAGCGCAGAACAATCTCTTTTCAATTTAATCAAAGAAAAATATCCTAAGACGCAGAGGCTAAGAGACAAAAAAATTAAAATTGAAAATAAGCCTCACATTCAAGGATTAGATATTGACATATACATTCCCGAATTAAGAAAGGGAATAGAATTTGACGGAACTTATTGGCACAGCGTTGAAGGACTAAAAAGAGGCCGTGAACATTGGCCAAAAGAAGATTTGGAAAATTATCATCGTATTAAAGATAATCATTTCCTTTCTAAAGGCGTCCAAATTTTGCACATAAAGGAAGAAGATTGGATACAAGACAAGGAGTTATGTCTTAAAAAATGCTTTGAGTTTTTAGGTTTGTAATATGACATCGAATCAAGACAAAAAGGACGCTCAAACATACAAGGACTTCGCCACTAAGGGCATGGATTTGATGTTTTTGGTCAAGATTCGAGGGAAAGAAAAACGTCCAGATATTAACAACGTGTATCATGTAACTATAATGCTTTTTGATGTGGAGAACGATACGCCTGAACAGGCTGACAAGATTGCTAGAGAATTGCCGCTAAATCCCCCAGACCCCAAAAAGGTCACTATAAAGATGTCAACCATGAAAGGGCGCACCGGATATAACCTCTACAACATAGATTTGTACGGTGCTGAATGTAAGAAGATTGAATCGCTTTACAATAAATTTTCAGACATGGGTTATGACAATAATTATAAGTTCCAAGCTCATATAACCGTGGACAAAGGTTTGTGGGATGAGTTTCAAAAAGAAGACGGCAAAACCGCCTTCGAAGCAGGGATAGAATTTCTACCTGCAGAACTTAGGTTAGGGGACAAAATATTTGCCTCCTATAAACCATCGAGGCCGGTTGAATGGGGAAGCGAAAATCCTGCAGAAGACAAGTTGCAGGCCTCGGAAAATTTAGATGTTGGAACCATGAAAGAAGTGCTGTTGATGAGCCTCGAGATTGATCCTAAGCATCTTAAGGCGATGGGCATGGGAGAACAAATTTTCAAGAACTATATGGAAGACAACCCGGCTTTGAAACAACATCTTTTGGTTAAACATGAAGAAAGGGCATATCACCATTTCAACGGCAACTACGAATTGCTCACATATGCGTTAAAAAATGGTATTAAGAAAACTTACGAATTTTTGAGAGGAAAGTAATGAATATAAAGCCTAACGAAGTAGATCGTGTAGAAGAAGCCGGTATCATGCATGGAAATCCAGTAAAACTTATTAGGCTCAAGGGTGGTTTCTGGATTTGTATTGGCCGCAAAAAAAGTCACGGCGCAGAAGAAGCGCTGGCCGCTGGTAGCCATCCTGCCATTGTCAAGTACAACATGGAAAAACAATTCCCAGAATTTCAACCAATAATGATGAAATCGGAAGACAATATTGAACCAATAGTTGAGAAGCATTCTCATTACTTAAGCGAAGACTTGCGAAAAAGTGGCCATGAAATTTACAGTCTCCAAACTGGCAATGAAGTGGAATTCCATGTTACAAAGCAAAACTCTCAAATCGCCACGGTCACCGGTTTCCATGATGGAACGCATTTAACAATTGAGACTTTAAATATTCCTAAAGAGATGACTAAAGCATTGGCAGGTGCATCTGTAGAAAAAGCCATATCTTTAAAAGCGGGCCTTAAAACAAGATTATAATATGTGCATTAGAATTTACAACTCGGATTTAGGAGCCAAATACGATTCTAGTGTGCCTTTAGATATGCAGATTCAATCGGCTGATCGTATAGTAGTCAAATACGAACAAAAAGACCCCGACATTGACAAGTTCTTATCGGAAATGGAACGGCTCTGTAGAACTGGCGTCAGCGCTAACGTAAATGTCGAAGTTGTACACAATAATCACTTAAAAGGAGCTAAAGCCCTCAAACAAGTGAAAAGATTAATGAAAGACCTCAATGTTAATGAGGCAATTAAACTCTTGGTCAATCTACAGCAAAAAACTGATATAGCATTGGAGGAGTTGGCAACTTATTGCCAAAAACGCTAAATGTCTGACAGGCCAGCACAAGGATTACAGTTAGAAACTATTCCGTTCTTCGCGCCACAGGTCCAGGAATCTTTTGATCTCAATAGGTTAGAGGCTTTTGTTACTGGACTTGGAGTGGATTGGATTCACTACGCAGCTATGCCTTCTCCTATTGGCAAAAACGATCGTGGTAGTCTACGTAGAAATGACGGCGTCGATACGATCACTAGTAATGGCATGATTTACACTCCCGTCGGCCAATTTACTGCCTGCATGACTGATAACAGCAGAGAATCTAAACAAGGCGCAGCCGGCGTCCTAGACCCTTCTGAAAGCCGTCTGGTCATGCCTAGTCACTACAACAACCTTGGCGTCCAAACGTGCGGTGGGGATGGGGTAGCGCAAGGTGGACGAATCTATTTAATGCCTGGAGACAGGCTGTACATAGCCGATCCAAACGCTGACGTTTTGGTGGCTACTGCCCAAGAAATAGACTACCAGCCCGATGTGGATAACGAAACGTTTTATCCAGTAGTTACCATTCAAAAACTGGTAGACAGTCGAAATATCCAATACACTCTAGGAGTCGACTTCACCATCACTCCTCAGGGAAATATTCGTTGGATTGACGGTGGAAACAATCCCGGAATTGATCCAGATACCGGAAAAGGTCGAATATATTCAGTAAGATATCTATATAAAGCCTACTACTATGTGGTAGCACTTCCGAAAGAAGTCAGGGTTACCAATGTGACCGTTGGCAGCGAACGTGGACCGGTCAGGATGCCCTATTATGCTACTTTGGTTAGAGAATTTGTCTTTCACAATAAAAACCGTGGCGATAAAATGAATGGTAACGCCAAGGTAACCCCTAGGACCGATGCCGCTCCAGAACAGACCATCGGAACAAACGAATTTGCCATAAATGTCGATATGACTACCGTGGCAAGAGAAGAGGATTAATCTTAAGTATACAGAATAAGAGGAAATACTATGCCTACTAATGTCAGAACAGTGCCAAGTTACAATGTTTTGGATCCCGATGCCATTGCCAATAATCAGTACAATGACGCAGCCGGTTCACAGAAAGTAAGCGAAGTTGGTAGACATAATCTTCCATTTCCTTACATCAGTGGTGGAACTACTGCTTATACCACAAATTTAACTACACCACTGCCTCTTCCCAAAAAAGGAATGGGGCTCGCAGTGTATAACAACAGTTCAACTGTACATTCCATTACCCTTGGTGAAAGCGCTACTTCTCCCGCCTCAGCTTTAGCGGCTGGTGTTACGGATGCCAACGGCCATGTGGGAGTTCCATGCACCCCTAATGCCTGGACATACATAGCTAGCGGCACCAAAACTTGGGTCATCGCTGATAATGCAGCGCTATTGGTTTTCTTAATTTCCGATAATTCTGAAGTTGTAAATCAGCAGCCAGCGCAGGTTCCCGGTTACTAAGAAGTACAAATGAACAAGAGCAACGTAAATTTCTTCCTGAATAAAACTCTTGGCGATGATTTTTTACAATCATTGGCCAAAGTGGAGTTGTGGAAGCCGGGGACCAAGTCAACACTCGACCATGAAGAAATAAGAACTGCTCTTCAAATTGTTCCCCGAACAGTGATGGCATTTTTGATAAAAGAATTGGTGCCAATGCAAATCGGAGAAAACAAAGAAGTTAAAATTCCCGTAGCTGAAAATGCCTTGATGAAAGTAACCAAGCATGAACGGGATGTTTTTAGTGGAGAAATAGAGCAGGACAATAAGAAAGTAGTAGAATTCAAACTCCGTTCGCTGCCCGGAGTTGGCCTTGTTATCATGAGTGCCTTCGAACTCTATGACATGGACAACTTAATTAATTCACCAACTGAAGCCGTAGAAACTCCACAGGAGCCGCAGTTCGTTCTGGGCGCTGAAGTTAGAGCCCAGAGCTTAATTGATGAGCGTTTAGCGTTGCACGATCTCATTGGTAAAGTAGTAGACAAAAAGATTATGGAAAAAGAGGCCGTTAATCAACTGGTTTTGGCCAAATTAACGGAAGCTATCAAGTTAGTTAATGATAAAGCATCCATGTCTGATGCGCGCGCAGCAGTTTCAGCTACGCACGCTGGGGTGGCCCACCAAATGGCTAGCGAAGCGAGGCAAATTGCGGTGGAAGCATTAAGGGCTACCAAAAAGAAAAAACCACTCGAAAGGTTTCTAGAGGGAAGAAAAAAGCCAAAAGAATTCTCCATCTTTATGGCAAAAGGCGAGACTTTCGAATGTCCAGATTGTAGAAAGAATATTTTTGATGGCAATGAATATAACGGCTGCATATGCTTTGGAAACGATAGAAATAAAAAATTATTCATAAAGAAAAGTGAAAATGGCGTGAAAGTGAAGTTTAGCCGTGGTTGGGATGAGGACAACGTCCAAATGCTGTTAGATGTGCTCCAGAGAAAGAATAATGAGTAATTCAGAAAAATATATGCTCTATGTCGCTTTAGATGGCGATGGAATTGGGCAAAAGGTTGGCCGTGCAGTTTTGGCAGATGACGACGAAGAACTCCATGCAGTATCTGCTAGAATCGATGCCGCACAAGGTTTGATTACCCGATGGGTAATAGAAAATGGTGGCAGGAAAATCTCTGGCGGAGGTGATGAGTCCGTATTCACTATTCCAAAAGAATCGGAGCATCTTTTAGAATCTCTTAGAAAAGATATAGAGCACGCCTTTGGTTATACCGTATCGATGGGAACGGGTTCCTGTCTATCTGAGGCAGGAAAAGCTTTGTTGATTGCTAAGTTGAAAGGTAAGAATCGTATAGAAAAGTTTAGTCTCAAGATGGAAAAAGAAATTAAGCAAATTAAGAGGCGCGCCAAGAAAGGAGCATTCAAATCTATGGAAGAACATAAACTTGCTGAGGCCTACCTTAAGAAGGGTGAGGCTACTAATCAGCCGCTAGAGCCAAAAGATGCTGAAGAAAATTGCCCATATTGTGAACAGACTGACGGCGCGGACCCTGAACACTGCAAATATTGTCATGACGCTGAAACGCAGGCTGGTCAAGAAGATTGCAAATATTGCCAAAATGATCCTAGTTTGGCCGCAGAAACACCTGAACTTGGCGAACAGGATTGCGAGTATTGTAAGGAAAAAGATGCCATCGCTGGCGAATCATGCCCGTACTGTAAAGATGCGCCGGCCTCCATGCCTTCGCCAGATTCTGACAACGAAGTTACGGTCGCAGGGTCTCAAGCAGAAAAAGATGAATACGACCAAATGGGTATGAGGCCACCAATCATAGATAAGCCAAATTTGACTAATCCTCCCGGCCAAAATGCTCCAATGGGCAGCGAGCCTACGGATATGCCCGATGAAGGACCCGAATTGAAAGGCTCCAACCCACAACAGCCGCTGGACCCAGAAGACAACCACTCCAAAGGTGCCTTGCAAGGAATTGCCGATCAGATTAAAGATGAAGGAACTCCTTTGGCCAGTGAAGTAGAAGCGGTTGATGATGCAAATATTCCTTCTGGTACGGAAATGGAAGGCAATGTTAGCCATCCCGAGGGATACAGCCAAAATACTCCGGGTGATACTGGAATGGAAGGTCCCAATCCTCCTTCCTCGGAAGAAGGTGAGCCAGACCTATCTGATGTCTTAGAAGAGGGATTAAATCACCACGCAGATGGGATTCAAAGGGAAAAAGTAATACAGATAGTTTCCCAAGCCTTGTTGCAGTTTCAAGCGGCCAAACATTCATTGGAAATGACAAGAGAGCAAAATCCGCAACTTTATGAAGCTTCAGTTTCTATGCTTAAAGCCATGATCGAAATGGCTACTTTGTTAGGGCTTGGACAAGAAGGCGCCGAAGTCATTACTGGAATAGATAATAGCGGTAAACAGCCACAGTCTGGGCAGACGGAATCGAATTTAGGTCAGGAACAAGCATCCCTAGCGCCACCACAAGAAGAACAGAACGATGAATGGCACGATCCGTTTCCTAAGCATCCCGACCACGGGGGAGAGCCTAAACCGGGCCATTCGCCGCCGAGTAAGCCGCCTGGTGCCTCCCCACAGCGGTAAGCCAACTGGGTTAATAGGCCAGCCGGTTGGTAAGTTATCGGCCAAAAACACTACGAAACACATCGCTAGAATCCCAATGCCAGTTGGCAGCATAAATGCTCAAGGGCAACAGAAGATTCAAGATGCTAATGGGAAGGTGAGATTTATTGATCGCAAACATGGAATGGTTCAAGGACCGAGTGGAGCACCGATAAAACCACCTAAGAGATAAATATGCGCGTAAAGACTACAAGGCGCAAAGTTAAAGAGCACGAAAGATTGCCAATTTCACGGGCATTCTATGAATCTCGCTTACCTCCATCTCCATGGATCTTTGTGACAGAGGACTACATGCCCAACAGGGTTGCTGGCAAAAGTAGGGCTATCCGGGTGGCTAAAAAGAGATAATATGGGCCTAGAAATTAAAATTGATGTTGCCGCACTTGCCTCAGAATTTCAGGAATTTGCCGCTGAAGTAGAAGCAGACCTTAAGAAAGGAGTTGCTAATTTGGCTGCGCTTACGCATGCCCATGTAGCAATGACAGCTAGTGAACAATTGAATTCTTCTCGCACAAATGGCAAGGGCAAAACTGAACAAGAAATATACAGCAAGAGCTTAAAGTTCGAAACAATCGCAGATGGCATATACGTGGTTGGTCTAGAAAAAGAAGCCATATGGATTGAGGACGGCTTACCGGCCAATTTCGATATGAAACCCGGTTTGCTAACTAGTGATAAAACTGTGACACATCCAAGCGGCATTAAGACTTTATCCATACCATTCGAGCATAGTAAGAGTAAGGTGCAAGTTGCACAAATGACGCCTAGGGCTCAGGCAATTATTCAAGATTTGCGTACAAATTTAAGAAAAGAAAAACTCAATTTAAGAAAAATAGAAAAGAATGCCGACGGTAGTCCAAAGCTGGGGCTGCTACATACTAGAAATTTTAAAAGTGAAATACCCGGTAAGGGGAATACTCCGGCACTGCACAGGGTAAACATTTATCAATCTATGAAGGGCGGCAATATTCGTCGGGATATTATGACCTTCCGCACAGTTTCTAGTGGTCCAGCTAGTGCAGGTAAATTTTTACATCCTGGATTGGAAGGTAAGCATTATCTAGAAGAAGCCTATGAATGGGCTCTTAAAATGTGGGAAGAGCAGATTTTGCCAGAAATTTTAGAGAAATGGAGAGATTAAGATGCCTGGAATTTTCCCCGGTGACGCCGTTATCCTCACTATGGTAGAACTTACCATTGAAGAGATGCGCAAAAATCTTTGGCTGGTCGATCATGTACTCGAGGACTTTACGTCTAGTGTTTTTCTGCGCCAAAAATATGGACAAAAGCAAGTCAATGCTTGTAAAGAATGGCTATTAAACAATCAAATTGATGTATACATGCGCCCACGCAATGACAAAGATCGTTTGCCATGCATCACAATCGAAATGGGTTCCAGTAACGAAAAAGAAGAACTAAAGCATTTGGGCGACCTTAGTCCACATAAAATCACCTTGATGCCCAAACAAATTGACAAACCTATTCCCTATGTGATTAAACCATTCATACCAACCGGGTATGACGAAACTAGTGGTGAATTAGGAATTCCCAGCACTATCGATCTAAGAGCAGTCTCGCCCGGCATGATTTTGGTTAATCCAGACAGCGGCTACGGATTCATAATTTTGGAACTTGGAGTTAATTCGGTATTCGTAGAGCCAGTACAAGATTTGAAAGGGACTCAGTTCGGCATTTTACCTCAGTATCAGTACTATCAAGCGCGAATTAAACATTCCTTCTTTGAAGAGACCTACCAAATAAATTGCCACGCCTCTGGCGATCCTCAAACGACTTTGTGGCTTTGGTCGATAGTAAAATACGGAATTTTAAGGTATAGGGAGAGCTTGTTAGAAGCAAATGGATTTGCTCAAAGTAGTATTAGCAGTGGTTCTCTCGGTGCTAGTTCAAGTTGGACGACAGAAGGTGGAGAGCATGCCTTTACTAGGGGGATGACACTCAGTGGACAAGTAGAAAACACATGGATAGCCCAACCCCAAAGATACATTGAAACGATTGCTTTAGGGGAGAAAGTAGATTGCGAATTTATTGGCGGGGTCAAAATCATCACTAACCTGGATAGTCCTGAATTTATTGAAAAAACTCCTCAACTTTGGACTACTATCCAAGATGATTCTCCGGAAGAAAGTGAATAAAGTCATCTAATCTTACTAGTATGCCAGGATTTGTGAAAACACCTAAAGATGAGGCTCGTTGGGCAAAAGCCAAGGAAGCCGCTGGAAAAGAAGCCGGCAAAGGCACTGATAGTTATTGGCGTTTATCAAATTATATTTTCCACAAAATGGGTAAAACTGAGCAAGATGTCAAAATAGCAAAGGAATTGGAGAAATCGTTATTGAAGCCCAGTATCCCGAGTGCAATGAAAATGCCCAAAGCTAAGTCTATGCCGAAACCAGGTGATAAGCCAAGTCTTTTCTATAAGAAAGAAGATTTTGAGAATGTAAAACAGCCAAGTATAGAGAATCTTAGAGTTTTCTTGGAAAGAAATAGGTCTAAGATTCGATAAGATAGCAATCTTATACATGAAGAGGAATTTAACTATGCCGCACGAAAAATGCTATACGGCCAAACAAGCTGCTAATGTAGTCCTAGATAAAGTTAGCGAAATGTTGAAGAAATCTAAGACATTGCAGACCAACTTGGCTAAATCAGAAGTTCTCGAAAAGAAATACGAAGGATTTAAAGCAGTGGAAGAGTCTGCTGCAAAAAGTGGCGCTTCCGATCCTGGTGCGGTGGCGGCGGCCATAGGTCGTAAAAAATACGGTAAAGAAGCTTTTCAGCATGCAGCGGCAGAAGGTCACAAAATGCATAAATGTGACGGCTGTGGTGGAATGTTCAAGTCAGATGAAATGCTTGAAGAATGCAGTAAACATGAGCAAATGACTAAAAGTGAGCTGCAGGTAGATTTTGAGAACTTGACAGCCCTTTTAAAGTATGAGCCCGAAAACAGCAAGAAACTGGGCTATAAACTATCTGAAGCTGGAAAAGAAGAAAGACAGCCTGAAGCTTCCGACAAGGCATTTGATGTGAAAAGCGGAAAAGAGTCCACTAGTCCAGATCCGCGTTTGGCAGAACAGAAAGACCCACAGCACAATGCTAAAGAGAATGCCGAAGGCAACAATGAACTGGCTGGCACTACCCCGACACAGGTTGGACAGGACGGCAAGAACATGCCCGGTGGAGATGAAATTAAAGGTCATCTCAAACTGGCAAAGTTTATCGGAATGAAAGAATACAAAAGAACCCGAACCTTGACAGGAGCCCAATCGCAGTCCGGTGCAGAAGCTCAACACAAAGAATCTATCAAGGATAAATAACATGGGCAAGAAAGATTTTAAAGAAGAGTCAAAAGAAATGTCCTTAGAAGAGGCCAAAAGCTACCGGACTTCTTTGTACAAGCCTACTATTAGGCCACTTTCAGATAAAGAAAAAAGAGACAAATTTAGGCTTTTTTGGTCTCAATCTAAGAAGAAGTATGGCAGGCCGAAAGAGTTAGAGTCTCTTTTATGGATACACCTAAAGGCCACAAAGCATGACGAACCAGAAAACTTTGAGAAAGGCCTCAAACATTTCGGCCTCAAAAAATTAGCGAAGTAAGGAGAATAAAATGAGTCTACGAGTAGTAACACCATTTATCAATACGAACATTCCTGGGGCTTACCCAGTTGTCATTGTCCAGAGTCAACCCGTTGGCCTCGGACTTTCTGGCGTTCTAGTAATCATGGGCGAAGCTGATGGTGGACCGAGTTACAATCAGGTTGCCTTGAAGAATAACTTTTTTGGACCAAATCAGCTTGCTCAGGTTCAGCAACAGTATATCAGCGGTAACATTGTGGATGCAATGGCTGCACTGGCCGATCCTTCCAATGATCCCAACATCACCGGTTCTGCAAATCAGATTTACATCCTGAAAACTAATACCAGTGGAAAGGCTTCTTCTGCTTTGGCTGGCTCTTACGGTACGTTATCTGACCCTAACTACGGTGTCAACGGTAACCTGTATAAGTATCAGATCATCGCAGAGGATACGGAAGTTGTTCCTACCGTTACCGGTACGACTATTACTTCTTATTCTGGAACTACGGGCGCTACCTTTACGGTTCGCGTTAACGGTGGACCCGCTGTTGTGATTGCTGCTCTTCCTGCAAGTGCTAACCAGGCTGCTTTGCTAACGAATCTCAATGCGGCATTTGCTACAGCAGCGGTTGATTTGGACGCTACGGCTGGAATTGCTCCGAACACGATCACCATCAATTGGTCAGCAACGCCCGGCTCTGCAAGTCCGGTACCTGATTCTGGTGCTTTAAGCAGAGGATACGGAAAATCTTTTGAACTGATCGATTCTACCCCTGGCGATCTAGCTTCCTTGGGATTAGCGCCTGGGTTGACCGTTACTTCACAAGAACCTGGCGTGGAAGTCAACATTGTTCGCCCAGACATCAATGTTAATCAGTCTATTTCTGTCAACGCTACGGTCGCTTTGCAAGTGGGATATGCGGGAACGACTGGCACATTGACGATCGCTGGCACTACATTGACCACGACAGTTACTGGTGGAACTGGAGCAAATCTTTCTATCAATTTGGCACAATTCACTACTATTTCCGAATTGTCGACATTTATTGCGGCACAAACTGGATACTCAGCAACCAATACACCTGCCTCTGCGAATCTACCGCCGAGTGCTTTAGATGCAGTTACGGCTATCGGAATTGCTTCGACTGGCACAGGCGATGAACCTGGCAGAGTCAAAGCATCGGCTTATAGTTTCGCACAGGCCATGTCCGCGTCGGTCTTAGTATTTACACCTGGAACTGGTGGACTAGTTGGATTGCCTGCTTTGATGCCTTCATTCGTCTTCTTGGCTGGTGGAACCCTCGGTGGAACCGCTCCGATTGACATCGTGAATTGCTTGGCTCAGATGGCTGGTATCAATTGCAACATCATCGTACCACTCTTCTCTGAAGACGCTACGGAAGATATTTCGCTTGGTGAGACTGATCCAACTAGCACTTACACGATCGCAGCAATCAACGCGGCTACCAAAAATCATTGCTTGCAATACAGCACTCCAGCACTGAAAAAGAATCGTATTTGCATCTTGTCTTACACTGATGATACTGGAAGCACGTATCTGAACGCTACCACGCAAGCACAGACTCTGTCTAGCTATCGTTGCTCTCTGACGATGCAAGGAGTTACCCAACTAAATTCTACGGGGACCATCGTTACATATCAACCTTGGTATGCAGCGGTGTTAGCAGCTGGAATGCAAGCGGGTGGATTTTATCAATCTATCACAAACAAGGCAGCAAACATAATTAGCTTTATTGATCCTGCCGGATTCAACTCTGGCGATCCAGATGAAGTTTCAGATGCCCTGTCTGCAGGCCTCCTTTTCATGTCTCAGGACACCGGACGGGCAGGGTATTGGGTAAGTGACCAAACTACATACAGTTTTGACACGAACTTCGTATACAACAGCATCCAAGCCGTTTACGACTCGGATTTAATTGCTCTTGATTTAGCTCAGAGTTACTTCCAGCAGTTTTGTGGAAGATCTTTGGCCGATGTCACGGCAGCCTCTGGATTGTCTTTTCTAACTCAGAAAATGGATGGTTACAGGAAATTAAAACTGATCGCCAGCAGCAGTGACGCTCCGCTTGGATTTAAAAATGCAAGCATTGTAATTAACGCTCCTGAGATGGATGTGCAGGTTGAGATCAAATTGGCTACCGCAATCTACTTTATTCCAATCACCATCAACGTTTCTCAGATAATGCAGAGTGCTAGCTAAGAAGTTAGTTAACTAACTATAAGAAATTAAAGGAGTAATTATGGCATTAAATAACGCGGCTCTAGCAGCCAAAACGGTGACCGGGGGTAGAGCAGTAGTTCTATCTGATGGTATTCCGGTAGGAATATTTGACAGTGTAACCCTAAATGAAAGTCTAACTCTTGAAGATATTCATACACTTGGCAAGTTCTCAGCCCAAGAAATAGTAATGACTAGCTATGAAAGTGTAAAAATAAACGTCAGCGGTTTCAGGGTTTACGGAAGTGGGGTTAAAAAACTTGGGCAATTTCCAACACTTGCGGATCTTTTGAATCTCGGAACCATTACTTTGGCTGTTCAAGATAGGCAAAACCCCGCAGGCGCACCTCTGGCGACCGTAGTAAATTGTGTTCCAGAGACAAATAACGTCAACTACAATGCACGAGCAACCTCCAAAGTTAATCTGACCTATCGTGGTACCATCTTAACAGATGAATCTACTGTTGGCGACGGAGAAACTGGAGCAACCACTTTCCCATAATAACAATTCAATATTTATTTATCAAGACCCCATGAGACCTAACAGTTTTATGGGGTTTTTCTTTGCAATTCAATTAACTCTGTGATATGTTGAATACATGAGAAAAGATAAGTGGACCCTAGAAGAACTGCAAATAGAAGCAGGTAAATTTGATAGCAGAGGTGAATTTCAAACTGGAAGTAGGGCCGCATATAGTTATGCCTACAGACATGGCATGTTAGATGTCATCTGCTCCAAGATGCAACCTCTTCGTATTTTTTGGACCAATGAGATGCTTCGAGAAGAGGCGCTTAAATACACCACTATAGAAGAATTTAGAAGGGCAAATCCGAGTGCTTATGTCCTAGCACATAAAAGAAAAATTACTAAACAAATATATACATACATGAGACCGAATCAAACTGAAGAGTACTCTTTCGAAGAACTTCAGGCTGAGGCCCTGAAGTATTCCACTAGAAATGCTTTCGCTAAACAAAGTTCTAGTGCTTATAGCGTGTGTTTAAAACGCAATATATTAGAACAAGTATGTACACACATGCCGAAACGAGTTACCGCTACAGGCCAGTTAGCTCAGTCTTGGACAGATGAAGAGCTTCGGATAGAGGCTTTAAAATGGAATACAAAAAAAGAATTTAGAAAAAACAACCCTTCTGCCTATAAAGCAGCCTTTAGAAGAAAGCTGTTGGTGAATATATCGACTCATATGTTGCCGATGCGTACTTATTGGACTAATCAACAGCTCGTGGAAGAGGCATTAAAATATAACATTTTTAAAGATTTTAGGGAAAATAGCAAAAGTGCATACTCCGCTGCTTTCAGCAGAGGAATACTGAACGATATTTGCTCACACATGGATAAGAAAAACGAATGGACTGATGAAGAAATCAAACAAGAAGCCGGCAAATATTCTACTAGAACAGAATTAAGAAATAAAAATTCTCCTATTTACAATGCAGCACTGAGAAGAAAAATTTCCGATGAAGCATTTGCCCATATGCCTGAACACGTTAGTCTCTCTGGTGAAAATAACCCGAGTTTCAAATGGACCGATGAGGATATTAAGGCTAGTGCTATCCCCTATAAAAGCAGACAAGAATTTAGAGAGAAAAGTTCCAATACTTATAGTGCAGCTAAAAAAAGAAAAATGCTAGGCGAAGTGTGTTCCCACATGGAACGGCTGGACGGCTCTTATGCTGAAAAACAATTGCTAGCCTATTTGCAGTCTATTGACTTTAATTTTAAATCCACTCATTTCGGTAAAAAATATCAAATCGATTGCTATTCTGAATCTCTAAAAATTGGGATAGAATTTAATGGACTTTATTGGCACTCTCATGAGGTAATGAAACAAGGGCGTGAAAATTGGTCTAATTCAGAAATTACCAACTATCATCTTGACAAGACTAAATATTTTGAATCTATAGGAATTCGAATAATACACATATGGGAACACGAATGGAGAGAACGAAGAGTACAAGTTGAAGATTTCCTGAAATCTGCTTGCGGCGCAAACAAAATCCGGATCGGTGCACGAAAATGTGAATTTAAAGAAATTACTAACAAAGAATGCAAAGATTTTCTAGACCAAACTCATATTCAGGGTGGTCCAAATAATTCGTTGTTTTCATTGGGATGTTTTTATAAGGATAACCTAATAGGTGTTTGTTCGTTTGGTAGACATCATCGAAAGTCCGATGTGATTACATTAAATCGTTTTGCTTGTCTCCCCGACCATACAGTTATGGGCTTTCTTTCCAAAGCTTCTAAGCTGGCGTTTGAAAAGTTCAAAACGCCCATCATTTCATGGGCAGATTATTGCAAAAGTCAAGCTAAAGGTTATTTGGCTGCTGGTTGGACGGTAGAAGAGGTTCTTAAGCCAGATTATTTCTATTATAACAGCAAGACAAAACAGGTCATTTCCAAACAATCTCGCAAGAAAAGTATAGTAAAAACGCCCGCTGGTATGACCGAAAAAGAACATGCGGAACTAGATGGTCTTTGGCGAATATACGACTGTGGCAAAATCCGCCTAATCTACAATCCCTTGGCTTCCAACCCATTCTCCACACAATCTTAAGGATATGTCTACCCCTACGCAGCCAGAAAGCTATGCCCTTTCCAAGAACTCTCAAACAGCTCTGACCAATGCTGCAAACGCTAATTTTATCACCTACGTAAACTCCGTAATGGCTGATGCTTCTTCTCAAGGAAAGTACGAAGTATATGTTTCTCATTTTAAACACGTGAGCTTCAAAGATATTGCTACATATTTCCGAGCACTTGGCTACACAGTGGGCGTTCCGCGTTGTCCTTACTGGGGCCGTGGTTTCTTTGGCCAATATTGGTTTGGCTACTATTCATGGGGATGGTGGGGCTGGTGTCGCGACCGTCAAATCTGTAACTGTGACAATCCCTGTAAGATCTTCATTTCCTGGGCTGAATGGCAAAGTGGCCAATATGGTCCATGCCCCTGGCCTTGGCCAAATAACGATTTTTAATCAATTAATTCAATTAGTACTAATCTTTTAGATGTCCCTACGTGGGTAGGTGACTGCCGTGAGAGGTCACGGAATCTCTAGGAGATTTAGTATATTATGGCCTTTGAGAGAAAAATCGGCGAAGTATTGCCAGTTGCATTTACTGCCGACGGCGGTGAGTGGGGACTGGTTACAGTCGCTAATACTGCCGGATTTAGAGTCAAAGCTAGTGCTTACGTTAAGTCTAATACCCTTCCTTCTCTGCCAGTACAAATCAAGATAGTACTTTCCCCTACAACACTAATAGTAGGTTATGTAGATAACCAAATTGCCAATTGGAAACGCTTGAATATTAGCGCCTATACCGTGGCCGACGATGCCATCATAGGTCAAGAATGGCAAGATAAAAACAAGATAACTGGCGAAGACATTTGGAAAGCAGTCTATGAAGCCGACCCCGTGGTTGCCCTAAGAACCATAGGAGTTGATCAATATGGAAATTTCTACACTCCTGACAATCCACTGCCTGTAGCCATTGATGGCACCATTTCCATAAGCACGGTGGAAGTCAAGGGTACCAATGGGAATTTCATAGAGCCTAATCCTGATGGTTCTCTGAACGTAATTGTTGAACCAGTTCCCGTAATTGGTCAGGCAGTAAAAAATACATACAATGAAGTGTTATCTGTTGCCGCTAGTGCAACTGTCACCATTGTGACTTATACAGTACCCACACTTACAGAATCAATACTTCAAAGGGTACACTTTTCTGGCACCAATATTGGTAGATACGATTTGTTGATAAACAACGTGATTCAGGACACTGCCCATACCATGTTCGGAGGAGATTTAACTAATGAATTTAATTGGACTACTGGCAATAATTCAGGGTTTATCCTAAATGCTGGGGATGTAGTTAAAATTCAAGTGAACAATCCGCGTCCTTACGTTGGAGATTATGAGGCTCGTATTCAAGTACTTGAAATTGCATTATAATATAACGTAAAGGTAATCTTTAAATAGGAGATTTATGAACGCCTACGAACTTAAAAAACTACAAGTTGAGTATAAACGAGTAAATGCCTCAAGAGAAGAACAGGAACTCAGGGTTTTTGAATGCGAAGAGCAGATCAAACGTATCCAGGCTAGTATAGCCGTCTCGTTAGCTAAAGAAGAAGAGCTGCAGGCTAAGATAAAAGAAATGCAAGATAATGGCTAATTCTCAAGAATACGATGGGGTATTCTTTTAAATACATAGAACAAGAAAAAGTATAAGGATAACAATATGGCAGACTATTCGAGTGAACTTCCAATTCGGTCACAACTACCAGGACAGGTGCTTCCTGATGATGTGATCGTTAAAATTGGTGATGGGACCAATCCGACGACCCAGCTAACAACTGTTGATTCCAATGGGAATTTGCATGTTCTGCCAGCAAATGCGGGGCCAGTTACGCCTGGTACAGTTGCAACTTATTCTGGTTTGGCAGGAGGACAGTATAACTCAACTCCCCCCACTCTCACAAATACTCAACAATCTGCTTTACAATTGGATTCTGCTGGTCGCCTACTAGTTGATGCCGCAGTTACCTTTCCATACGATGAAAACTATGGTACTGTAGGCGCTAATACCTTAAGGGTTGCAGCTCAAATTGGTAATGCTACAGGTGCTGCCGATTTTGGTGCCGGCGCTACTGATGCTCAAACGCTGCGCGTTACCGCGAATCAGGGCAGCCCTAATACTGCAGCCAATGCGTGGCCCACCTACCTTACAACTGGTGGGGCGGTTAACTCTCCAACTAACCCGATATTCGTTTCAGAATCTGATATACCTGGAAATCCAATTGATTTCTATACGGATTCATCTTCTGTAGCAAAAGGAGCTACTGTTACTGTAGATTACACTGTAAGTGCTGGTAAAACTTTCTACACTAAACAGCATTACGCTACGGCTTCTGGTTTGATTAAGCTTCAAGTTGAATATGAAACCGCTTCGGGATCTGGTATTTTCAATACCTTTTGGGTAGGATTCAATTCCAGTGCCAATCCACAAATTTTAATTCCTACTCCGACCAATAAATCAGAAGTTACTGGCGCTAGAATTAGGTATGTGATGACTAACCTGGACAAAGGCGCTATGGATATTTATTCCACTCTTTCTGGAATAGAGCAATAATCCCTAGTGGGGAAATAAATTGGCCGATTTAACGTACATTCAAAGAGATGGCGAGATCCAGATAGTTGGCCAAGATAGTAGCGGCAATCAGGTCAACTACGTCACCGCAGATGCTAACGGCAACATGGCAGTCAAGGACTATGCTGATGGTCCAGTTACGCCCGGTACAGTTGCTGCAGTTTCCACGCTAATAGGCGGTCAATTTAATACCTCGTTGCCGACTCTCACCAATACCCAACAATCTGCGATTCAGCTAGATTC
>QGNH01000488.1_pt1 | contig 89010 bp, 116 predicted proteins | sample 1735481 | NCBI WGS metagenome assembly QGNH01 (sample SAMN09239004, study PRJNA386568) | Viral metagenome, whole genome shotgun sequencing project.
TTCGAGGTCGCCACGATCACACCTAAGATCACCTTTGATTACATTGCCTTCGAGTCCATCGCGATTAAGTCGACATTGTTCCCGTTGCCGCGCAACCGGAAGAAAGGTAAGCCGACAGACGCGGAGACGTTGCTTCATGCGATGTGCTTGGCGATTCGCGATCACAAATCGCACAAGGTTCTGCGCGACATGATATCGCATCTGCCGCGTATCATGCATCGAGCCAATCCGTTTAACGCGACACAGGAAGAGAACGCGCGGTTAGAGCATCGCGTCGGGGAACTGGAAGGCATACTACGGAAAATGCTCACGCGCGTTAAGCGATATACAAAAGCGGACATAGCGCTCGCCGGACAACTTGAAGCCGGAGCGCCAAAAGGCGCTAAGCCAAGTTCGGCGTCAGCGGAGACAACATGACACCAGAAATCGAAACACTTCCCGCGCCGAAAGAAGCGGCACCTCCGCGTCCTCCTAAGTCTCCGAAACGAACAGCAGCGCCAGCCGCGCCAAAAGGCAAGCCACGCCGCCGCAAGGAATGGTGGCAGTGAAATACCTTTTTTGTCCAGAATCAGAGCCGTGCTGTATTAATTTTCATCATATCGACCCTGCAACGAAGGCTATGGCGTTGCCAGATTGCCTTCTACGCAGCCTTAAAAGTCTCATCGCGGAAATTGCGAAGTGCGTAGCGTTATGCGCGAACTGTCACCGCAAGGTATCCTAACTTCCATGAAAGACCTTCACGTTTCAGAGACGTTATCGCTCCCGGCTGAATTAGCGGCCAGGACACAAGCCATTCTCGCCATGAAGGGGGCGGGCAAGACTTATCTAGCGATGAAGGAAACGGAGGAAATGTTACGGCGAAAGCAGCAAGTCGTATGTCTCGATCCTACGGGGGTATGGTATGGCTTACGTTCTAGCGCCAATGGGAAATCCGATGGGTTCCCGATTCTTGTTTTCGGAGGAGATAACGCCGACGTGCCGCTTGAACCGACGGCAGGTGATTATCTTGCTGACTTCGTTCAAGATAGTGGGCGATCAGTTATCTTTGATATGTCTCATTTTGAATCGCTGGCAGCGCAGGATCGTTTCGTAACGGATTTTGCCATCCGGCTTTACCGCAGGAAAGCTAAGGCCGATAGTCGGAATACTATTCACCTAATGCTTGACGAAGCGGACAGCTTTGCTCCTCAGAAACCGGCAAAGAATCAATTGAAAATGCTCGGCGCGTGGGAAGCAATCGTACGGCGCGGTCGCTCGCGCGGCATTGGGCTAACGATGATTACGCAGCGCCCCGCCGTCATAAACAAAAACGTTCTCAGTCAGGTTGATCTATTAGTTTGCCTTCGAATAGTCGGACTTCACGATGTCAAAGCGGTTAAGGAGTGGACTGATCTATATGCTACGCCGGAACAAAAGCGGGAATTTCTAGCGACCCTGCCGACACTACAAATCGGCGACGCATGGTTTTGGAGTCCGGGTTGGCTAAGGATATTCGAGGTCGCCACGATCACACCTAAGATCACCTTTGACAGTTCTCGCACGCCGGAACCGGGAGAAAAGGCGACAATTCCTAAAGCAATGGCTCCAGTCGATCTGGACGAGTTAACGGAGGAAATCCGAGCCACCGTAGCGCAGGCAAAAGCGAATGACCCGCGTGAACTGAGGAAAGAAATTGCGCACCTAAAATCCGAAATAGAAAAACCGAAAGTCGAAAAGCTCGCACCGGAAATTAAAGAGATTGAAATTCTCAAGGAAGGGCAATTCGAGCGTATCGAAAACCTAGAGCACCGATTGAAGGAAGCGGGTAAAGAATGGCAGGCTCGCTCCGATGAATTTTGGAAAGAGGTTCGCGAGCTTGAACGGGTTCTTAACAGCGCCGGAGTAGCGGCGCTACATCCGAATAAGCGCGAGCGATTTCCGATCGCAGCGCAACAACTAACGCGTCCGACTAACACGCCCACAATTCGAGTTTACCGGAAACCTGTCGCCGCAACTAACAGCGGAAACGGGCTTTCGAAATGCGAGCGAGCAATTCTCTCCGCGCTGGCGCAATACCCACAAGGCCGATCCTCGACGCAGGTAGCGATCCTCACGGGTTATTCGGGAACGTCAGGCGGATTTAATAACTCATTAAGTAAGTTGCGGTCGAGCGAATACATCACGCGCGGCAACCCAATTCAAATTACGGAGGCGGGGCTTTCAACGCTCGGCGATTGGACGCCGTTACCGACCGGCCAAGGATTACTCGCCCATTGGCTCGGGCGGAGCAGTAAATGCGAACGGGCGATTCTCGAAACGCTAGCCGCGAACTATCCTAACGGACTGACGGCGGATGAGATTGGAACTACGACGGGCTACTCCGCGAGCAGCGGCGGGTTCAATAATTCACTTTCCAGATTGCGGACACTAGAACTAATCACGCGCGGCCAACCAATACGAATAAGCGAAGAGTTTTATCAGTAGTAGTGCACGCGAAGGACATGGCGTTACAATTAATCAAACAATGAAACAAATCAAAGCAGGAAAACAGCCTGACGAGACACCGCGCCATTGGTTTGCCGGTAAGGTGGTAACTTGTCCGCGCTGCAAGCGCGAACAAGAATTGGAAGTAAGCGATAAACCAATCCGGGATTCCATCGAGCGCAGGCCGCTTCGCGGCGGCTTCCTGCGAGAAGCGTGGTTCGCCTGTCCGACGATCATACCGGGAAACCCGCTTGAGTCTCGCGAAAAGTGGACATGCGGCGGGGAGATTTACGTCTCCATTAACGAACTGTGATGGAAGCATTCTGTTACACGCGGACAGAGAACGAAGAGAGTGCCGCAGCGGTTCGTAAGGAACTGGCGTTAGCGGTCGGACTGGCGCAAGCGGACTTCGTTGGCTTTTGGTGGGACGCGCTATCGGGCCAACGCGGACTGACGACTGTGCTACGGCGCGCGGAGAGCGAAAGCGCGGAGTCCAAGATGATCGTCGTGGACAAGCTATCGGACTTAGGCAAAGACGTTCCGAGCTTAGTCAAGCAAATCGACGCGCTGTTAGCGAAGGACATCAGCGTGATGGTGCACGCGACGAAGCTGTATTTCATGTCGTCGGAGCCGAACGCGCCGGAGCCGTTAATCATCCGAGCATTGGCGCAGGCGCACATTCATTACGTCAGTGCGAACAGAAAGCGGGGAATCGCGAGCGCGCGTGAGGCCGGTGCGAGCATAGGAAGACCGTTTAGACAGGAGTTTACCTTGGAAGCTGCCCGCAAAACTATCGTGGACTTAACGAACGCAGATACGGGCGATTTACCGACGATCCGCAAGTTGGCAAAAGCGATTGGCTGTGGCCCAACGAAAGCGAGTAAGCTGTTGCGCGCATACAAAGCAGAAAAAGAGCTTTCAAAAGAGACTGGGATAGGCGAGAGTGCGGAGAGGAACGAAACGACATGAACCGCGATTGTACCGGAGATTTTTTCATGATCAAGGAATGCCCTGCGCTTCTCTACCGCTGCTTTTACGACGGCAGCATATCCGCGAGCTTAACAAACGGCGATCACTGCCCGCGCTGTAACCGGATAATCGACGGAGAGAAACACGGACAACTTGCGACGGTCGCGGTGCCATTCGTAAACATGCCGAGATTCGGATTAGTGGAATTGCCGACCGGAGAGCTGAGCAACGCTAAAGCGGTGCCGGTGCCGCGCGGTGTAGTTGGAGGGTAAAACAAAATCGGAATGAATCTAATCATAGCAGATTGTCCATCTTGCACGCACGGAGTTGATCCATATCGGGATAGCTGCGGGACTAAAAGCGGAGAGTGCGAGAAGTGCGGCGGCTTGGGATTACAGTTGACGATGGAGGGTAAGCAAATCGAGGCGTTAATCACGGCAATCATTAGAAGGCAAGATCGAGCGTCATCAGAAAGACCGCGCATCGATTGGTTGAAGATAGATAAAGCGATTCGTGAGTGTTTAATGAAAGAGAGGCGCTACGGAGGAAAGCTGCATGGCAAAGCATAACCGCATTAAACACCGCGCGCACGGCAACCTACCAGCGCCATCAATGCCTTTCCCGGTTCAGAACCGAATGCTCCGCGATCACAACAAGGAACTGCGTCGCGTATTAAATAAGGTTCAGCGATTACTCTGGATGGCGGTTCATCAAGCGAATGGCCGCATCGAAATGACCGTGGCGGATTACAAGATGGCTATGCAGATGCCAGACGAAGATTGCTGCACGAGCACGGAGTTGTCGGACAACGGGCAGAAGGTCGTTTTGATTTTCACAAACGCAGAAGGAAAGAGATTGCCTGAAAGTGAACCGAAGCTTGTCATCGCGACGGACGGGTAGCGCTTATGAATTACGTGTTTTGGATAGGAGTCGCAATGCTTGGTTATGATTTCTCGGGTCACTTCGTATGTTTCCTCGCGCAACTATTGCAGCGAGCATTTCACTATCCAAGTTTAGTAATTTGGTGGAACGAATACTCGATTCGAATTTGGCCGAGCATTCCCGACATTTTCAAATATGACCGCTTGGTGGTCTCTTTGGCACGGAGTTACTCTTGTTTTACTGATTGGCGGATATAGAGCCCGTCGAAATTTAGCGCTCGCGAACCGCGACACGAAAGGTTAGAAAGAAAGCATAATATGAAATCGAAAATTAAAAGCCGAATGAAGATTATCCTGTCAGCGATCGGAGTCGCTCTGATGCTCCCGTTGCCGCTGTTACTCTCCGGGTGCGGGAAGAAACCGGAAGCGGTAAAACAAGTTCCACCGCCAACTTCGACACCGTTCGTAGTTAATCTCGATTTCACCGGAGGGCCGCAAGATGCGCTTAAGCCGACGCCGTCCCCACCGGAAATGACGACTAAAGAGATATACGCAAGAGTGCAAGAATTGATCGAAGAGAACAAGAGGCTCAGAGCAACGCCGACCGCCGCGCCGATACCAATTCCAGACATCCCGAATCCATTCTTGACTGATCAAGAGCGAGCCGAGCAGAGGCAGAAAGAGATCGACGCGGCGGCACGCAAGGGATTCGTCGTAACGGACGAACAAGGAAACTCTTGGGCGAGGATAAGTCGTGACGATGGGAAAGAAGTGACGGGCGGATTGCCTGCCGAGCAAACTACGATTTCGACAGGCGAAAACATTGAACCGATAACTTCTCGGGATGCGGAGGGATGGAAGGTGCGGTTTATGAAAAAAGAAGCGCCGACCGCTACGCCCGCTGCAAGCGCGACAATTACTCCCACGGTTGCGCCAACGCCGAGCTTCACGCCAGTTCAGGTGCCGATGCAACCACCGGGCTATTGACGATGATAACATCTCCACGAGGGAGGGGTCGCCCGAAATCCTTATCGCCGCGCGAGATCGTCTGGCCGATTCGCCTGAGTAAAAAAGAAGCCACGCTCGTCGACTGTAAGGTCAAGAGCGAGAGTGCCGCGCGCGGTGAATGGATTCGAAACACTCTTTTGGAGGCAGCAGTTAAATTTACGGCGCTAACCGATATAGGAAAATGGGGGATCGGGACTTATTGTGGGGCCGACAGTGTTTGCGTAAATTACGAGCGTGCTGACGGCAAAAGGTTTCACCGGCATGATTACGGCGGAATACTTCCACGATTTATACGATTAGGGATGGCGATACGCAGTATTGAAAAAGAGGAGGCCGGTGAGCGTTAACGGAGCATCAGGAGACGCGAGACGCGCCAAGATGTGCGATGACAAAAGGCGCTACCTCGACAAAAAGGATGCGCTCACCACTCGTAACGCGATTTTACGTAAGCGCGGCAGACACAGTAGAGCGGAGCAACTACACGCATATCCCTGTCCTTACTGCTCGAAATGACATTTATCGAAAAGCGATGTAGATAAATAGAATGCACATCGCAATCAACATGGAGAATTTGCGAACAACACCCGCGCTCCCCACGATAAACTCGATCATCCAATCAAAACTTTCGGATGCGGCCAAGTCAGCGTTAAAAAAAAATAACGCGAGCGAATTATCACCTATTGAAAAGATCGCGTTGGCTGTAGCTGCTGGAGTGCCATTCGAGACGAAGGTTATCGACGGAACGCAGCATATAGAATTATGTCACCGCGTTGGTTTAACGAAAATTAGTGGCGTTTGGCACGTGGGAGTGACTTGTAGGCCATGAACGCGGAGATGCAATGGCTTCAAGGTGAGAGCAACCGAGAAGCGCACTTGTGCGTCATAAATCGAGATGGGCCGCGACCACGCGCGGCGGCGATTTGCAATAACCGAGCAAGGTTGACATGGAAGCAGGCAACGATGGAAAGCGTGTTGTGCGCTACGTGCGTGAATATGGAGCAGTCAGAGAAAGCGATAGTGTTTGTCATGCCGGATACAGGTAATCGAATTGTTGTCAGAGAAGCGAAGCGATGACGAACGACATCGCAGATTGGTTTCCGATATTAAAGGCGACGGGAGTAAAAGTTCCGCGCACGGAAATAATTCAAACAGAATGCGACTTGCTAATGCTTTTGGATAGCAAGGAACCAAAGGGTTTCAAGAAATTCGAAAGGGAATTAAGCAAAGCATGCAACCGAATCGGATTCCCGTTATTCCTGCGAAGCGGACATATCAGCGGCAAGCACGACTGGAATGAAACCTGTTATGTCAAAACTGCTGCCGAACTTGATTCGCACATTGCAGGCATCATTGAATACGGAGAGCTAAGTTCGCTGATAGGGTTTCCGTGGAACACATGGGCGATCCGAGAATTGCTGCCGACGATACCTTTGTTCGTGGCGTTTCATGGAATGCCGGTAACAAAAGAGCGCAGATATTTTATCAAAAACGGAGAGGTCATTTGTCATCATCCATATTGGCCGGTCGATTCAATCGAGTGTGCCAGCACGACGAATTGGAGCAATCTACTGGTAGAGTCCAATCAGGAATCGGAAGACGAAATAACAATGCTCACGCAAATGAGCCGACTCGTTTCAAATAGCTTCGAGGGCGCGTGGTCAATTGATTGGCTGTTTACGAAAATTGGATGGTTCGCGATAGACATGGCGCGAGCTTGCGACAGTTATCATTGGCCGGATTGTAAGAACGCCGTCGAATAAAAGAAATTGCAAGTGACGCGCCGGACGGCTAGAAGTCTAGCCGAACATGGCGCAAGACAGCACTCATCCCACTTATGACCAAAGTATCGAAGCATGGGAAATGGTGCGCGATTGCATTGCCGGTTCACGGCAAATAAAGCGGAAAACGATAAGATATCTTCCACCGCTTGGGTTACAAACCGGGCCGGAATATTTCAGTTATATCATGCGCGCGGTGTTCTTCAACGCATTGAAGCGCACTCTGCAAGCGTTCGTTGGATTGATTTTCAGGAGCGACCCGAAAGTGATTGCGCCGGATACAATGGGGGAGTTCCTGCGTGATTCCACGATGACGGGCAAGAGTTTCTACGACGTGAGCAAGGAAACGGTGCGCGCTGTTCTTTCAATCGGGAAACGCGGGACAATCATCGACTGGCACAAGCAGGAGGATCGCGCATTCCTGATAACGTATGAGGCCGAAGACATTTTGAATTGGCAGTATCGGCGCATCAACGGAACAACCATGCTGGCCTTTATCGTCTTCAAAGAATTAAGCAGCGAGTTCATAGCTGAAGATGGCGTGACGATTGCTCCGCCAAGCGGTTATGACTACGCGGAATACGAACAGTTGCGCGAATACGAATTGATCGAGGACGACGCGGGGTTGCCTTACCTGCGTGTGCGAGTGAAGCGGATGAAAGGCGCTCCGGTAAGCAGCGCATCAAAGACTGGGGTGAAGAAAGTTCCAGCGCCCTCCACCGAGTGGCGAATTATTGACGAGTTTTTTCCAACGCGTGGAATCCAGCCATTAACACGAATCCCATTTGTTGTTCATGGGCCAGAAGTGAATGAATTGGACGCGACTGAAGTGCCACTGGAAGGTATCGCGGACATCAATCTCAGTCATTACCGATCAAGCGCGGATTTAAAAAACGCGCTGCATCTTGCAGGAGTGCCAACGCCCATATTCTGCGGATTCTCGGACTTAAAGCAGAATCAAGTCTTTCTCGGAACCAACAAAGCCATCGTTTCAGAGGACGCAAACGCGAAGGCTTATTTCTTGTCGTATAACGCAACCGGCGGAGTTGCTGCCATTCAGAAGGACATGGAGAACGAAGAAGCGCAAATGGCCGCGCTGGGCGCTCGCATGTTAGACAAGCAGACAAGCAGGAGCGGTGGCAACCCCGAAGCGTTCCAGACCGTTCTAGCGCGTCAGAGCGGCGACCACAGTGCGCTAATGTCAGCGACCATAGCTTGCACGCAAAGCCTGTCGGACATCTTACAGTGGGTGGCGTGGTGGATGGACAGGAGCGTGGTAAATCCAGAAGACCTGAATGATGAGGTCAAGACGGAACTGAACACAAAATATATTGAAACGACGATGGACAGTCCGATGCTGACTGCGATATGGACGGTTTACTTGGGCGGTGGCATCAGCTTCGACATGTTCTTTGCGGCCATGCAGGAAGGCGGATTGATTTCCAGCGAACGCGATAAGGGCGATGAAATCGCAGCGATTGAAAATGATCCGGTCAGAATGGCGCAAATAAAAATGCAGGCATTAGCGGATGCCGCTGCAAATCCGAAACCACCGCAGCAAACTTCACAACAGCAGGATGGTCAACAACAAAGTCAACAAGGAGGATAGAAGGTTATGTTCACAAAAAAAGTAGGTAAGGCTCCAGCATTCACGGCACCAGTTGCTCCAAAGAAAGTGTTTGGCGTGAAACAGCATCGCACAATGAAAGCCGGCGGCGGAGCGACTGGCCCAGTAGCTCCATCGACAAAGAAAAAAGGGATAAACATTCAGCAAGGTCATATTTAATAACCGATGAAGAAACAAAAGGTTAAAATAGTCGGCCAAGCCGGAGCAGGAGCCCAAAACGTAAAAGGACAAACATTGGCTATCGGGAAACATCCGGGAATGAAAAAGGCGATGGCAGCGCACACAAAAGAAGCGAAGCAAGTTTGTAAGACCTGCTAACGCCCAGTCAACAATGAAATAAAAAAGGGGGGAGTAGTAAAACATTATGTCATTCAAAGGTAAAAAGGCAGCGCCATTCGCAAAGGGTGGCGGAAGAAAAAAGAATCATCCACGCACGGTTAAGGGGACGAAGCGGAAACGGAAAGGCAAATAAAACACGGTCAACGTCAAGCCGAACAACGATGAGTGCGAGCACGTCAGCGATGTTCATTGTTGGTGCGAGCCGCGTATTGATTACCGGGATGAAAATACCGGCAAGGAATATCACAACGGGCCAATCATAATACACAATTCGTCGGATGGCAGAGAGGCTGTAGAACGAGTAATAGGAGAATCACTCGCGCCGGATAAAGGCTGGACGGTTTGGGTGAGAGATTAAAGCATGAGATATCGTCAGCAATTTGAGGGTGATGTAATTCGTCCTCGAATGAAGGGATATCGAATAAAATGTTGCGATTGCGGACTAATCCATGTCTTAAATTTCAAAGTAATTCGATGGGGGCGCGGTCATAAAGTTGAATTTCAGGCGTGGAGAGATGAACGAGCTACGGCAACCGCGCGTAAGAAAAAACAGCACATCAAATGCCGAACGTCAGCACGCGCATAGCTAAGAAGATAACGAGCCAGACCATTGATGTGTTACGGTTAGCAGAAGGCTTGCGCGTCGAGGTCATAAAGGACTTAGAAACGCTCGAATCCGATTTGGTTTATGATTTAATGCGAGCGGCGGGAAAGTCCGATCTTTCAATAGCGCGGATGCAAGCTTTGCTTACGCAAGCGCGAAGCACGATCAACACGGCATACGGTAATATTGCGGTTGCGTTTACGCCACAGTTAAAGGAAGCGGCAATAGCCGTGGCACGACAAACGGCAGAAGCGGTAAACGGAATTGTGCGTGTTGAACTGATGAGCGTCGGTTTATCGAAAGAGCAGATTGAATATATAGCCGGGAAGACAGTCATCGAAGGGCATGTGCAAGCGAGCTGGTGGAAGGCGCAAGCATCGTCATTACGGAACAATTTTACACGTCAGATGAGGCAGGGGCAGTATCGCGGCGAGAGCGTCGATCAACTGATTCGTAGGATTCGCGGAACGAAGGCCAGCGGATTTACGGATGGAGTGATGAACGCGCCGAGATATCAGGCGGAGGCGCTAGTGAGGACCGGCGTGATGAGCGTGGCGAACGAAGCGAAGCTGGCAAGCTACTTGAATAACCGCGACGTGATAAAAGGAATCCAGTGGCACGCGACCCTTGAAGGGGCATGTGATATTTGCGCAGAACTGAACGGCAAAATCTGGCTGTTACCGAAAAGCGGAGACAAGGACGATGATTACATTCCGGACGGTCACGACACGCCATTTCCGGGTGCAATCGAACATTTCAACTGTCGATGCATTCAGGTTGCAATCACGTATTCGTTCAAGGAATTAGCGGCGATGGAAAATGGTTAACTGTGATTTTCATATTCCACGAGCATGACGATTACGCTCAATGAGATTGACGCCGGAATAATTCAAGGCGCGTTGGATTCATTGGGTTGCGCACTGGCAGATCACGACCACGTTTTCACGGAAGGGGAGCGAGCCATTTTCGAGCGCGCGAGTGAATTGCTTGGAACGAAAAGCAACATGCAATTCGTGACGCGAGATGATGACGAAGAATTATGAAAGCGAGCGATATTCCTGAAGACGTGCGAGCCGAGATGGACGGTAACGGAGCGGAACCGCAAACATTTAATGCATGGGTTAAAGAGCAGACCCCGGAAGAACTGGCGCGATTGTTCGGACGCGGCCCGGCGAGTCGTTGGGGAAGCGGTAAAATCACTCAAGTTGAATTGCTCCGACAGACGGGCAACGCGCTGGCGTTGAAGAAATTTGCGAGCGCGAACGCCTGAAACGGCGTTCTTCCCTCGTAAAACCGCCCCAAAAATAGTTGAAAATAGTGCTTTACAACGGGCCGTTCGCGCCCCATATTAGGGCATGACACGAAACGAAAAAAATTGGTTCACGGTAGGTTCAATCTTGAGACGAACCGGCTAGCGATTGACGATCTCATCATCCATGAGTTCGGGCACCACTACGCCACTAATCATCTGAGTGAAGAATACTACCGCGCGCTGACGAAGATTGCAATAACAATTTCGTGTCACAGGGGCGCGGCGTGCACGGTCGATGGGCGGGGCCGCGCTACCTGAAAAAGGCTTTACTTGGTTAGGTAAAAAGTGGAGAGTTAGCGCACGACATGAAATACGAAGAGTTCCTCGCTAGCAAAGCAATTACTGACGCGCCAAGCGGATTCGATATTAACCGTGAGGATCTCAACCAGAAATTATTTGAGTTTCAGAAAGATATCTGCACGTGGGCAATTCGTCGTGGCAGGGCGGCTATCTTCGCCGGAACAGGTTTAGGAAAAACCTTCATGCAGGTGGAATGGGCAAGTCGGGTATTGCCGAAAGCAAGCAGCATCTTAATTCTCGCGCCATTAGCGGTAGCTCCGCAGACTATATCGGAAGCGGCAAAGCTCGGCATTGAGGTAGTGCTCGCGCGCTCACGGGACGACGTGGACGGCAGCGGAATCTACATCACGAACTATCAAAAGCTGGATAAGTTCGATCCGCTTTATTTCGGTGGCGTAGTGTTGGATGAGAGCAGCATCATCAAACATCAGGATGCTAAGACACGTGGCGCATTGATTGAGGCTTTCGCGCGAACGCCATTTCGCCTTGCTTGCACGGCAACGCCAGCGCCGAATGATTTTATGGAGTTGGGAAATCACGCGGAGTTCCTCGGCGTAATGAGCATGAGCGAAATGCTCTCAACATTCTTCGTCCACGACGGAGGAGAGACGCAGAAGTGGAGATTGAAAAGACATGCCGAGGAAGCGTTCTGGAAATGGATGGCGAGCTGGTCAGTGTGCGTAAGCAAGCCGAGCGACTTAGGCTACGATAACGGAGCGTTCAACCTGCCTCCGCTCAACTATCACGAGCACATCATTAAAGGTGATGGCAAGCCGGTAGGCGACATGCTATTTGCTATGCCAGCATCAGGGCTGCAAGAGACACGAGCGGCCCGTAAAGGCAGCATCGAGGAACGATGCGCGCGAGCGGCGGAACTGGCCAACGGAACAAATGGGGATCAATGGTTAATATGGTGCGATTTAAACGGCGAGAGTGAGCTATGCACTCGACTAATTAATAGTGCCATAGAAGTTACAGGAGCCGACAGTGATGAATGGAAGGAGGCCGTAGCGGCATGGTTCACCGGCGAAAAATGTCTTTGTGGTTCGCGAGAGTTTCGGCATAAATTGGCATTATGCCGAAAAGCTATCAGCAGAGATATTACGCCGCCAATAGAGAGCGACGACTCAATGCATCGAAACAATACCAAAGAGAGCACGCTCCAGAGCGCGCGGGATACATGCGTCAATACTACGCAGAGCGAAAGATCAGCTGGAATAAGCGAACTCCAGAACAGCGCGCAGCCAACAACGCTAAGCGGCGCGAGCAATACAAAAACAATCCCGCAGTCCGCAACGAAGCGCGAAAAAAAGCGCGTGAGTGGCAACAAAACAACCCCCATAAACGCAAGGCGCAGCGAATTCGAAAATACGGACTCACCGTCGAGCAGTTTACGGCCATCCTCGACAAACAAAAAGGTGGCTGCGCTATTTGCGGATTCAACGACACATCAAACGCGAGAAAATTCCCTCACGTCGATCATTGCCACGAAACATTGCAAGTCCGGGGAATCCTCTGTTCAGATTGTAACTTCGGAATCGGAAAGTTCAGAAATAATCCAGCCTTGCTTGAGAAGGCAGCAGTGTATCTGCGGTCATGTGACAGGTAAAAGAACGCTAGTCACAAAGCCTTCGATGTTTGGGTATGGGTTAAATCTTCAAACCTGTCACAACATGGCGTTCGTCGGAGTATCGCATTCATTTGAGCGGTTCTATCAAGCCGTTCGCAGGTGTTGGCGGTTCGGGCAGACGAAGCCGGTTAACGTTCACGTAATAATCTCAGAGCTAGAGCAAGGTGTTTTAGAGACGATCAAGCGTAAAGAAAAAGACGCAGAGAAAATGACGGAGGAGATGAGTAAACATATGGCTGAATTGACCAAGCAAGAAATCAAGTCCGCGTCTCGGCAGCAAGTGGAATACGAACGCCGGACAGAGAAGGCTGATAGCGGCAAGTGGCAGATAGAGTTAGGCGACTGCGTTGAAGTATCAAAAACAATCGAGAGCGATTCAATTGACTACAGCGTGTTTTCGCCACCATTTTCCTCGCTATACACTTACTCAAACAGCGATCGAGATATGGGAAACGTAAGGAATGATCAAGAGTTTTTTAATCACTTCCGATTCTTATTGACCGACTTGCATCGTGTAACCAGACCGGGCCGGTTAGTGTCGATGCACTGCATGAATCTTCCAACGAGTAAACAGAATCACGGTTATATTGGAATCAGAGATTTTCGCGGAGAAATCATTCGCGAAATGGAGGGAGTCGGATTTATTTTTCACTCAGAGGTCACAATCTGGAAAGACCCGGTAACAGCAATGCAGCGGACAAAGGCGCTCGGCTTGCTTTACAAGCAATTGAAAAAAGATAGCGCAATGTCGCGACAAGGGATACCGGACTATCTTGTCACGTTCAGGAAGCGCGGCGAAAACACGAAACCTGTAACAAAGAAGCCCGAGGAGTTTCCATGTGAACTTTGGCAGAATTACGCATCGCCGGTTTGGATGGACATCAATCCATCTAACACGCTGCAACGTGAATCAGCGAGAGAGTTTAAAGATGAGCGCCACATAGCGCCACTTCAACTCGAAGTAATCGAACGGGCCATTCGGTTATGGACAAATGAGGACGATTTGATTTGGTCACCTTTCGCTGGAATCGGGAGCGAGGGATACGTAGCAATAATGAATCATCGCAGGTTCATTGGAGCAGAATTAAAGGCGAGTTATTTCAAGCAAGGCGTTTTAAACTTACGCGCAGCCGAAGCGGATAGCCGAGAATTATTCTAGCAAAAACGCCCGAGCGCCTAAAGGCGCTACCCTGATTTTATGAGCATCATTCACTGGCGCGGTATATCAAAAATTGAGCGCCCGCGCGAAAACGTATTTTGGTTATTGGACGCAGTGCAGGATAAAAGAACACGATACATTCTTTCGGCTCGATACGGATTTTGCGGGAAACTGCCTAAAACATTTCTGGCGATTGGACGGGCGCTCAATTTATCGACGGCCAGAGTAGAGCAGCTTACTCATCGCGGTGAGTTAAACATTCGGCGTTACGCAGAGCGTTTGCAAGCAAGGGCGCGCAGGTATGAACTGTTATGAGTATCATCCGGCCACGCCCGATGCCGCTAAAGCCAGAGCGTAAACCGGAACGAAATACACCGGCGTGGTTTTCAATAAAAAGGGAGCAAGCGAACGAGCGTAAGGCGTTAAGGGAGCAAAAACGAGCCGAGATGCAGAGAGACAGCCATTCACAAGAAAAACCTCACCAGCGGGCGCTGAGAGCCGGGACAGGGCGGTTAAAACGGACACGATTAAAACCTCGGAGCGTGATGAAAGCGAAATGGCATGAACTTTATATCTTAGGGCTGCGATTTCTGGTGTCGCTCAATCCATTTTGTAGACGATGCAAAGAACGGCACGCGACGGAAGGCCACCATCCAGCGCGGCAACACGGAGCGGCGATCTTAATTTTCTTCCCGTTCTGTCGGGTTTGCCATGCTGATGTTGAGGGAAACAAAAATCGAGCGAGAGAAGAAGGATGGATTTGGTATTGAGCAATCGCAGCGAGACGGTTCCAGCATGGGCGATGAAGCTGATCGCGGATGCGCAGATACCGAACGGGCGGTGGGTTAAGTTCAAGTCAGACGTAACGGTTAAGCAAGTTCTCGATTGGTGCATGCAGTCCGTCATGAGAGTAGCGATAGCTAAAGTCCTGATGAGAGAGTTGACGCGCTCAAAGAAAAACCGTTGTTGACACCTTGCGCGGCATGTTGTTGGATGCACGCATGCCGACGACATTAAAACGAACCTACGCCACACAGGAAGACATCCCCGAAACATTCGCACCATTTTTCATCGAGAAAGACGGGAAGTTTGCCGCAGACGTAGATTTCGAAGGCTATGTCCCAGCGAAGCGTCTCGACGAGATGCGAACCACGAACATCACCGACCGGCAGAAATACGAAGCCGACTTGGAAAAATTTAAGGACGTGGACGTGGAAAAATACCACGACCTGCTTTCGCGCGAGAAGGATTTGGGTGACGGCAAGCTGATCAAGCGCGGCGAGATTGAAGCTGTGGTAAAGCCGCGTGTCGATGAAGCACTGAAGCCGGTTCAGGCAGAGTTGAAGGAAGAGAAGGGCAGGACAGCAATTCTTCGCGACCGGCTGGAAACCGCAATGATTTCGAATGGCGTCGTGCAAGCGGCTATCCCTCTCGGATTGAAAAAGGGAGCCGCGCCGGACTTAATTGAGCGCGCCCGGAAAGTGTTCAAGCTAAACGATGACACGGAAGTGGTTGCATACGAGCCGGACGGCAAGACGATCAAATATCATCTTGGCTCCGAACCTTACGGCATCGAGCAGTTCGCAAAAGACACCGCGAATGATGAATATGGGAAGCACCTGTTTGTCGAAAACCAAGGCGGGGGAGGAGGAGGCGGTAGCGCACGCGGCGGCGCGCAACGCGGCGATGATTACAATCCGTGGAATCCAACAACGACAAATCGCTCCGATCAAGGAAAGATCATAGCGACGGATTTTCCGCGTGCGCAACGACTAGCGAAGAAGCACGGCTTTACGCTTAAAGAGCCAGTGTCGAATTTGTCGCGATAAAAAAAGTGTTGACAGAATTCTTGATGCTGTTAAAAAGCATCTCGTAATAATTCTCAGGGCTGCACGCGCGGGGCGCTAAAAGGCAGTCTGACTTCGGGGAAGTCCGGGAAGAGTGACAGCAACTGCTGACTCTTTGTTGACTCCGTAGTTGCTGGCAAAAACCAACAACTAAACAAACAGGAGAGTCCAAAAGATTATGAGATTTTACACGCTTCGAGCAGCCGCCTTCATGCTGCTCATCTGCGCTTTTCTCATCGGCGTGAGATACGGAGCAGCGATCGGAGTCGCTTTCCTAATGCTCTCGGCGGTGTCGTATTCGCAGTTTTCGCAAACGCTCTGCATGGGAGCGGAAACGTTGGTAGCGGACTTGGCGCTTGTCCCGGAAACGTTCGTACCGTATTCCGTGGAGCAAACTACAGTCCTTTCGGAATTGATTACATCGGGCATTATCGCGCCCGATCCGCAGTTGGATTCGCGAGCCGATGTCGGCTTTGACGTTAATCTGACGGCAGATACTGTCGGGCAAGGCGGACAGTTCACGTCCATGCCTTTCTGGCAGGCGCTAACGGGCGCGGATGAAGTTATCAGCGACACGAGTTCGTTGACGACCGGGAAGATGACAAGCAGCAACGAGAGGGCTGTCATCCACAACCGCGCAAAGGCATGGAGCCACAACGACATGGCCGCAATTCTCTCGAACAGCGACCCGGCGACGGCGCTCGGGGAACTGCTCGGTAAGTATTGGGCGCAACGTTTGCAGCAAATGGCGCTTTCGACACTCGCTGGCGTGTTTGGCGCGTCTTCGATGTCGGGTAACTCGCTGGACATTCACTTGACCAGCGGTTCTTCGTTCACGAGCGCGAACTACCTCACGTTGGACACTTTCATCGACGCAAAGCAATTGCTCGGCGACGCGAAAGAAAAACTGGCGGCGGTAATCATGCACTCCAAGACGGAAGCTGCTTTAGAGAAGACGAATGAAATCGTGTATGTCCCGGCAGCAGAGCAGGGACTATTGATCCGCACATTCAGCGGTAAGCGCGTCATCCTTGACGACACGATGACCGTTGACGTTGAGAGCGGAACATCCAGTCCGAGCAATGTGTATTCCACGTTCCTGTTTGCGGCTGGCGCATTCGGTTACGGCGTCGGCAGCATGGACGGGCCGATCTACGGAGCGGCACCGGGAAGCACATGGGCGGCGGAGCGCGCGCGTGAGTCACTAGCCGGTCAGAACATCTTCATCAACCGTCGCCGGACGATCCTGCACCCTCGCGGCATGAAGTTCTTGGACGCGGCGATGGTCGGCATCAGCCCGACGAACGCAGAATTGGCGGATAGCACGAACTGGCTGCGCGTGTTTCAGGCGAAGAACGTGCCGATGGTGCGCATTCGCCACAACAACCTTGGTGGCTAAACTCCACCTGAAATTCCTTAGCCGCTACGCTTGCAAGTTCCGCTGGAATAAGTGAGCGTAGCGGTGAGAGGGAGACGGGCGAACGTTTGCAGTTAACAATCAATCGAGGAATCTAACTCACATGACTAAGGAAAAATCTGATAGTGCGGAAGCGAAAGGCGAAGCAAAGGCGCAGAAAAAAGCGGTCGAGCGCGTAAAGCAGCGCAAGGAAGAGAAAGTGAAAGAGCACGTTACAGCGATCACGGATATTGCCGAAACAGATTCGGGACACGTCGGCAAGGCAGATGAAGCCGCGCTGGACAACGCGAAGGGGAAAGAAACCACGCACGCGCAGTCTTCGTTGACCGCGAAGAAAAATCCGAAAGGAACGACTGGCGGCGAGTAAGTCTCGGAACCGAAGAAAGCGTAGGCCGCATGCCAAAAAAAGTAACAACGGTTCGGCAAACGGTAACGCCTTACGGGCTAGCAGAGCAGCGCCGGGTAATCACCATTCCCGATGAAGCTCCGCTTTCGCCAGAGCAATTGAAAGAAGCGCAGGAAGCGGAGGCGCGGAAACAGTTCGCAGCCGGGGCGAAAACCGTGACAGCAAAGGCGGAGCGAGCACGTGAGCACGCAGAAGCGCACAGCGATGCGGAGCCAACCGACGACGTGCATAAAGGTAAGGCAGACGCCGCCACAAAGAATCTTCTCGTGAAGGAAGTTGCGCTCGACCCGCACACGTCTGCGCCGGTAAGAACGGACGCACCGGAACCGGAGCACAATGAGCCGTCCGTGGAAACACCGGATGCTCCGTTGCCGCGAAAAAAGAGAGGGCGCAAGAAAAAGACTTAGCTTCGGCGACACAAGGAAACAAATTTACGCCCGCGCGTTCACCGTGATGAGTTGAGCGTCGCGGGCGTTTTTGCTAAAATGGAAACACTGAGCGTTCTCGTGGTCGATGATGATGACACGCAATGCCGGCTTATGGTGCGTGCCGTTGAACGCAACTTCCGTCATCTGAACGTCAGGGCGATTTGCGCCAACACCTTGCAACAAGGAATCAATGCCGCGCGTTCGATTGAGAATTTGGCGCTCGTCATCCTCGACCTATCATTCAAAGAATCGGGGCCGCATGAGACGCTCAAACACGTTTACGATTTCGGTTGTCCAGTAATAGGTTGCACAGGGGTGGACGATGCGGACTTGATTGATGAAGGACTGCGCGCCGGGTTAATAAATTTCATCATCAAGGGAACGGGCGAAGTATCGCAGATGGAAAAAATAGGTCTTGCGTTAGAGAAATTCAATCCCGGCATAGGAGCGGGCAAGGCTGTGTTTAATCTAAGGAGGCACGCCAAGGCCACGCGATGGAAAGAATGGTGGCAGCAAAATGCGGTGTCCACCGCTGCGTTATTCCTGGCGTTTCTTGGTTCAGCCAGCGCAGTAGCTTCAACGGTCTGGAGTCACAACACGAGCGCGATCCGTCATGATCTTTTGGTGTCAACCGAATTAAAGAAGCACGAGGATAGATTGACCGCCGACGAGAAAGATTTAGGGATATTGAAGCAGGCTGTTGACGACGGATTCAGAAAAATCGGAGAGAGCGACGAGAAGTTCAGTAAGGCACTGTCTGAGTTAAAAAGCGCAGCGGAAGTCTCCAATTCAGAGAGACAGGCGAACAAAGAAGCGATTCACCAGTTTCAGGTTACCGTTGATTCCCGGTTAGAAGGCCAAAACAAAATGTTGTTTGAGATTTTAAAAGAGATTAGAAGTAGAAAATAGAAAACCAATACCTATGAGCAAAAAAACAGAACAACCAACTTATTCAAAGGAGCAGATTGAAGAGCACGAGCGACGTGAGGCAATCGCGGCGGCACATAACAGCAAGCACCTAAAGAAGAAAGACGTGCCAGAAGCCGTGACGCAGCCTGCGCCGGAAGATGCGGCTCCGCATCCAATTGATGCGCCGGAAGAAAAGAAGGCCAGAGATAAGGCAGCGCGCAAAGGCCGCAAGACTTAACGTCGAACGCAAAAGAGAGGACGTTACATGATAGTCGTTGAAGACGGAACTGGACTTTCCGATAGTGTATCATTTGCCAGCGTGGCAGAGTTTAACGCGTATTGCGCTGCCAGATTGTATTCAAGTGACGCTCTGGCCGCGACAGACGATGACAAAGAGAAGGGTTTGCAGATGGCAAGCAGGCTCTTGGACAGTTCGGTTGAGTGGAAAGGACAACGCAAGGTCGTCACTCAAGCATTAGGTTGGCCACGAATGTATGCGGTGCAAGCCGCGCTGACGGTAGGTTTTGGATATGGGTTAGGTTTTGGATTCTCTTACGGATTTTACCCTTACCAATTCGGCGCGACGTTTTATGATGACGCTAGCGTGCCAAAAGGCATCAAGGACGCAACATGCGAACTGGCGATCACATTATTGAAGGCGGATCGAACAGCGGACGCACCGGGCAAAGGAATCAAATCGTTCGGAGTTGGACAAAACGCCGTGAGCGTTACGTTTGATCCTAAGGACGCGCGTGAATTATTGACGGATGCGGTTTATTTACTCGTGCGACCATTTGGTTCCGTAATCACGGCGAGAGGAACGCGCTTTGTGCCGACAGTCAGGGGGTAAGCGCGCACGCACATGAGCACCGGAATTGATATTGCCGGGTTATCGGCGGACATCACTTCATTGGCGATGGACTTAGCGGGAACGGCTAAGACGACCGCGATATTGCATCTCGCAAAGAGTAACACCTACGACCCGGCTACTGATACGACGACTGCAAGCGGCGGCACGGACGTAACGTTAGATGGAATTTTCTACAAGTCGTCCCAAAAGCAGAGGGAGATAACCGGCAATGAAGCGATGTTCTTGATTCAGGGCGCGGGCGCTCCCACCGTGGACGAAGGCGACACGGTGGAGATCGACGGAAAAATCTGGCAGATCAATGATGTCAGCAGCGTGCCTGGAAAAGCGGTGATCGTTTTAGGGCTTAGAAAATAATATGGGCCTCGAAATCATACAGGCCGCGATCGCGTCCCGCTTTTTTACGAATTATCCGACCGGCTGGAATCAAGCGGTTTACCCAGCCATAGCGGAGAACCAGCCGTGGGCGACTAGCAAGCAGCCGACCGACAAAGCGTGGTGCAGGTTGTGCGTGCGCGTTGCTACCTCAACTGATGCTTCCGTGGACGCAAAAGCGCGGCGCGTCGCCGGTAAGGTATGGCTCCAGATTTTCGTGAACGAAAACGGCGGTTCACTTGTAGCGCAAAAAATGGGGGACGAGATGGAGAGGATTTTCGGGCGCAAAACAGTAGTGTCAGGCTCAGAGACACTTCGCTTCGAGCGCGCGGAGACGGCTTACGTGGCGAAGACGGACGACGGCTGGCAACAACACCGTTGCACGGTCAACTTTTTATCGGATGCTGTGACGCCATGAAACCAATCGGCATAGACCGAACGGCGGCGGACTGCAAACGTGAGCACGACAACTAATCAAGCGGAGTTCAGCAGCACGATAGCTGGATTCGCAAAGCAACTCCGCATCAAGGCTGGAAAGCTGCAAAAGAAGATTACGTTCGACATGCACAAGGACATTATCGAGCGCACGCCGGTACTAACGGGTCGTTGTGCCGCGAATTGGTTCGTTAGCGTGGGTGAGCCTAGCTCTGAGGTAAATGTTGATGCACGTGAGCCGCAACCGTTTCCAGAGGATATTGAAGTGACCGGCGACAAAGACACGTTCATCATCAACAACCTTTCGTACGTCCAATATCTCGATGAAGGATCAAGCGCGAAGGCTCCCGCGGGAATGACTAAGCTCGCGATGGAGGCACAAGATCAACGGCTCTTTGACGCGGTGCGCGACCTATAGGAAAGATTTTTATTGCATGATGAGCGCAAGAGAGTTAGAAGCAGCAATCAACCGGAGAATTTAAATCCATGAGCGACGCATCTAGGACCAGGCTATTAACCAGACCAGAAACCGCTTGGGGAGAGGACGCACCAGCGAATGCCGCGACTACCCGCCAGCGGTTTACTGGTGAGACATTGAGCGTTCAAAACAAAACTGTCACGAGTCTTGAGATTCGACCCGATAGGCAACTTACGGACATGCCGCTAGTGGCGATTGACGCGGCGGGTGACATCAGTCAGGAAGCGATCTATGGCCCGCAGTTTGACGAGCTTTTGGAAGCGACACTTTGCGGAACATGGGGGACGGCGAATGAAACAACGTCACTAACGACCACGAGCGGCTTGGCGACTGTTGTAATTGGCAGCGGAGCAGTGAAGTTCAATCAGGCGGATGTTGGGAAGACAATCACTGGCGCAGGTATTCCGGGAGGCACGACCATTCTTTCCGTGCAAGATGCGACGCACGCCACGATGTCAGCAAACGCTACGGCGAGTGCGACAATCACAGCGACCATAGCGGCGCGTTACGGTCAACTTCGCAACGGGGTAACGAACCGTAGTTTCGGCATTGAAGCCGGATTCCTCGACATCGCGCGTTACATTTATTTTTCAGGCTGCATCCCGTCCAAGTTCGCCTTAGACGTGACGGCGCGCGCTCTCATCAAGATGACTACGAGTTGGATGGGCAGAAAAGGTGTGCCATCAACAAGCAGCATCGCAGGAACAATGACACCGACTGAGCCGGGCACGAACGCGCCTATGCGGGCCGGTTCCGGCATATCCATTTTGAGTGCAGGCACGTCAAACGTCGAAATTGTTGGCGTGGTCGCCAAGCGAGTTACTATTGACTTCACTAATGCCCTGCGGGCGCGCGACCTTGCCACAAGCGAATTTGCTGCCGAGCCGGGTCGTGACGCGATGACGATCACCGGAACATTGGAAACGTATTTCAATGATATCACGATTTTGCAAGCCTTCTTGGCGAACCAATTCTTCGCGATGCGATTTAACATGGCGGACTTAGGCATCGTCGGGTTGCCGAACACCTATCAATTCACTTTCCCGGCGATGAAGGTCAGCCAAGGCAATGTTCCGATTCCGGGCAACACTGCGGACGTTATGCAAGTGCTCAACTGGAGCGCATTACTGGACAGCGGCGTGGGTTATTCGGTGGACGTTAAGAGAAATCTCGCCACGCTCGCGAGTTAGAGGGCACAGGAAGGCCAATAAGCAGCTTGAGCGCCGAAAGGCGCTAAGTGAAAAACGAGGAACGAAACAAACTATGAAGATCGAAAACGTCATCGGAAATGAGTCAGCCCAAGAGGGCGGTGAATGGATTGAATATAAGCCGGGGGTTGAGTTCCTGCTTGTTCATTCCTCGAAAGGTAAGCCGCGCGACTTTTTTCAAAAAGGCTTGAGTAAGCTACGCCGGAAACACCGGGGCGACGTGCCGTTCGACAAACAACAACTGCTTACGCTCGAAATGCTCATCCTATTTGTCGTGAAGGGCTGGAAAGGCTGGACGCAAACCGACCCAAACGATGACACGAAAGAGATCGAGTTTCCTTGGTCGCTGGCGAACTGCCGGAAGCTTTTGACGGACAGTACCGTCATTCGAGACTTCGTCGCTGAGGAATCCGGCGATATTGAAAACTTTGGCGGCAAACTCGATGATGACGCCGACGCGAAGGAGGGCACGCCTAATGGCGCGATGAAAAGCCGTCCTTCTGTGGAATCTTGAGTTCGGGCCGCACGAGCAATTCTTAGCAGAGCAAGTAGAGAATGGGACGTTGGCGAGTGCGCCAGCATTAGAGAATAAGCCGTATCTAGGCGAAGACCCTGACCTAGAAAGGTTGCTGGGAAATTTCTACTTACTGTCACAGACACGACAGCCCGGCTTTTCCGGCCCCGGTTCATTAAGGCTAAGCGACATCATCGCGCTTTACGAGATGGAAGGCTGGGCGGAAGCGGATATGACGTTGCGCGAGTTTACTGACACGATGTTGCACCTTGACGCAGCGTTAATCGCCTATCACAATGAACGCAAACCACTTGGACGGTAACGCTCAATCACAACAAGAACAGGAACCACGGTCATTCGTTTGAAGCGACGCATATTGCCGTCTGACGGCGGCTAAATTATAACTCTTTATCCCGACTCGGCGCAGTATTTTTCTCCAAGATTCAGGAGTTATGCGATCATCAATTTGAAGTGGATGACCGTTAATTGAATACGTGAAAGATTTCAGGTTAGGACTTGGTATTCGAATAATCGGCGCTCCTACTTTTTCCAGTTCCGAAAATGTCATTGAATGCATAGTGATAATTTTCTTCATAATCTTATTTCATGACGTAAGTCGTTTTCCATGCCTTTGATTTTAGCATATCGATTTTAGCGTAGAAAGCTTTTTATTGAATACTCAGAGCGGGCACGATAAGATTAACGCTAAATGGCCGGGGAAAACAACATTGCGCAGTACGGAATACAGATTGTCCATCCGAATGCTGATCCTACCGTAACCGAGTTTAATAAAGTTACCGCTGCGTCAATAACGACCACGCAAGCGCTAGAAAAGCACGCGGGCGGAGCCGACAAGCTCACTGCGTCATTGAGCCGGACAACAACCGGTGCGGTATCATTATTGCGCACATTGGGGCCGCTTGCAGGCGGCGCTACGGAGCTTGGAATAAGGCTGGAAAGGGCCGGAGCACAAGTTGAGAAATTATTCTTGAATGCGTCGAGGGCGGCATCAGGGCAACAGGCATTAAATGAAGCTTTTTTAGCCGGGACGATAGTTGCGGCTACGATGGAAGCGGCTCAAGCGCGATTAACGGCGGCGCGCGCGGCGGCGGTCAGCGTTGATAAGCTCACGCAAGAGGCTCAGGTCGCAGCCAACGCTGCCATCGCAACCGCTGCGCCATTACATGAGGCATTAGCCGCTCAAAAATTGAAGTTGGCCCAAGCGACTGGTAACGCCAGCGTAGCAGAGCAAGCGTTCGCTGGAAACGCTCAGCGTTCAGCCGTTGAGTATAAAGCAATGATCGCCGCTCAAGAAGCGCTAAACCTTGAGAAGGTTGCGATGACGCAATTAACAAAGCAAAGCGGAGCGGTATTAGAGGAGGAGCGACAGGCCATAGCCGGATTGAATGTCGTAACTAAAGCGCAGGCCACGGCAAACGCAGAAGTAGACGCATCACAAAAATTAGTGAATGCATCGAATACGGGAATTGGATTCGCTGGGACGGCGGCTATAGTAATCGGGTTGGTCGTGACCTTAGCTGCATTAGCAGCAGCGTTTTATACTGTGAAAAAAGCGTGGGATTTTTTCAGTGAAAGCATCTCAGCAGCGGGCGCGGAACAGAAAGCGGAGTTCCCATTCCAACAGATGGTCGGTAACGCAACGTTGGCAGAAGAGAAGCTCAAAGCGATTCACGACCTAACGAATACGCAAGGGATGTTCAATTTTTCCGACCTAGTAAAAGGCGCAGAACAGTTAATCGTTTTGAAAACGGGAGCGGATAACCTGATCCCACGCCTCACGGCTATAACCGCAGCGGCAACTGCAAGCGGTGAGAGCATTGATAGCATGACTACGGCTTACGCTAAGACTGAAACAGCTATCGAGAACCATACTGCGTTAATGAACCGTGGCATGAGCGGAAGCAGGATTATTTTGATGGCGCTGGAGGCAGACCTTGGGAAAAACGAGGGGCAAATACAGGCGATGTTTAAGGCCGGTGAAATTAGTATTACCCAAGTAAATAAAGCCCTGTTAGATGCCGCGAAGAGCGGCGGGATATTTGGTCAATCCATCGATGCTTACTTGAAAACGTGGCCGGGAGCATTAGGGCAACTCTCAAATATTTGGGAGCAAGTTAAAACTGAGTTTGGTAAGCCCATTGCATCTGCGCTGGCGGGGGTCATTAACGATGGCGCGAAAGGATTGAATGGACTTATCCCATTAGCAGCGCAAGCAGGAGAAGCTATCGCGCATGTCATCAGGGCGCTTGCGCTCATCGGGCAAGAACAAGGATGGCAGACGGCGTTGTCGTTAGCTTGGGAAATTGTCGTCGATAAAATGGCACAATATGCGGTTACCGCCTTGGTCGATATCTTCGTGAAGCTTGGCCCGGCGTTGGCGGACGGTATTTGGCAAGGGTTTTGGCAAAGGACGAAAAGCACTTGGGGGTTATCGGTTTTACTTCCGTTCGCTCCGGTTGATTTGACGAAATTCGCGAAGACAGTTGGAGAGGATTTAATCACCGGCATTACGTCTGGGGTAGAGAGTAAGGGCGCGCTATTAGCTGACGCGATGAAAAGAACAGTTACTTCCGCCATTGGCGTTGGTAGTTCTAAAGTTGGATTACAGGCTGGAGATTTACCGTTAGGTGATGCCAAAGCTCCTAAAGAAAGCGACTACGACAAATTCAAAACTGATACAGTTATCATCTATGACTACTGGCGACAACGCGACATTATTGAAGCGAAGGTCACGGACGAGACCGAGAAATATAACAGAATTTTGGAGTTAACGAGTGCGACCTACAAGGAACTTTATAACCCAAGACAGTTAGACGCGACTAAAGTTGCAACTGATGGCCTAACCGAAGCGCAAACTAAAGGGATGGAGGTCGCTGCAATAAGATTACGGCAGGAAAAGGAAATCGACGACGCAATTAAAAACGGAACTGCGAGCACGACCGACGCTATTCTGCGTGGCTTGGAAAAAGCAAAGCAAGCGTTCGGGAATTGGACGCAAGCTGTAGAGAAAGCAACGACAGAAGTCGCAAACGCGTTAAGCAACGATATTTCGACGGGACTAGCTGACATCTTCAATGGAACAAAGAGCGTGTCACAGGGGTTTACCGACATGGCGCTTTCGATCATTACTGACATCGAGAAAATCATTATCAAATTAGAGGTGGAGTATCTCCTGCAACAGTTGATAGGAGGGATCAGCGGAGGTTTTAACAGCGGACAAGGCGGAACAAATCAGCCTGCGCAATTCAATGGCACTTACGCAATGGGTGGGTCAATTTCAGGAGGCAGCGGTACGAAGGACGACGTTCCGATAATGGCGACCGCTGGTGAATACATGATTCGGAAAGATCGAGTTCGAAGTGAGGGTGTCGAGAATATGCACGCTCTTAACGAAGGTCGTGCGACGATCGTCAAAGGCTACGCTTCTGGCGGCGGAATTGAACCCGATTACTTGGGAGGCAATAGGAGATTCCTGACAGGCGACATCAGCGGATATCCTAACTACTTCTACGGGACGCCAACATCAGCGCCTATGTGGACACAAGGATCGGGAAATCCGAGAACATCAATAGACACCACACAGATGTATTCCGGCGATAATTATGTCGATGCTCCTAGTGGTTTCGGCGCGAATCAATCGTCCACTTCCAATAGCAGCGGACTTAATCCGAAGCTCGCTACGCATTTCGTTCCAGACAACGGAGACGTGACTGTTCAAATCAATCCTCCCGGTGGCGGAAGCGCGCATCTTCCGAGGCCGAACTATGACAATGAGCCGAGTCTGTTTGGTGGTCCGGCGCCAGCGACAGGAGGTGCGCCATACGAGCCGGGTAGTGCTGGAGTCTTTCAAGGGCAGTTTAATCCGTTCGGCACATTTAACTTGGGTCAAAACTTATCGGTTCCTACCGAAACCTTGAATTGGGGAGGGACGGGTAAGGGGAGTGTCTTAACAGACCCCGGCACGGGAGCGTTCTGGAACTCGACAACCGGAACATTTCAGCAATACAACGCGACAACCGGAGTATTCGATAACGTGGGCGGGACAGCGGGCGTTAATATAGGCGGGGCTGCTACAGGCTCAGCCGGAATTTCACCACAACTCGCGGCTGCTGGACTATCGGTTGTCGGTTATGATCCGTCATCGGGGCAACCGATTTATCAAGACGCGCAAGGGAACAAATACGCGGGGCCGGGAGTTACAGGAAACAACGCCGTCCCTAGTAGCAACTGGAATCCTGATTATGGCTCGCGCTATGGTTCAACGCCCGGATCAATCGCCGACTTGAAAGTAATGGGCATGGAAGCGTATGGCGGCGACCCGAATAACATGCGCGGCACGTCAGATGAGGGACACACCAACTTCAACTACGGATCAAGATTTCATGCGGTAGTGATGCCGGACGGAGGAATCTCTTATGCGCCTAACACTACAAACAAATGGAACTCTTTCGCCGGTCCCACAGATAGCAGAAACCTCGGACAGATAGTCCTGCAAAACATGGGGCACTACCACGGCGGCGGGATCGTCGGCCATGAGGGAGCGTTTCAACATATGGCCGCTGGCGGCCAAGTAGGTGATAGACCGATCATGGCGCAAGACGGTGAAGGTGTGTTCACGCAGGGGCAAATGGCTGCGCTGGGAGCCGGAATGGGCGGCGGAAACAATAACGTGAGTATTTCCATCAATGTGCAAAACACTTCTGGCAATTCGTCCGCGCAAGTCAGCGCGAGCGGTGGCGGAATGACAAAAGAGGAATGGGTGCAAGCAGCGGAGATGATGAAAGGCATCGCGTTACAAGCCTTACAAAATTCCAGACGTTTTGGCGGAAGCGCATATCGTTCACAAACGGGAGCGGGGAGATAAAACAGCATGGATGTTTTCCCAGCAACGCCAGCGCCAAGTATTCAAAGCGGCGCGAATGTAACTCCGAGAGAACTGGTGGCGCAATTCGGAGAGGGTTACGATCAAAGCACGCAAGACGGGCCGAATCCAGTGCAGCGCGATTGGCCGCTCGTGTGGACAAACATCACGACTGATCAAATGAAAGTGTTCACTGATTTTTTCGAGGCACACGTAGGCCAGCGATTTCTTTGGACGGCGATCTGGCCGTATGATTCCGACGGTCAAAGGGTATTCAAAGTGATTGGACAATGGACTTGGACTTATCTTGGCGGAAATATCGTCGAGCTTAAGGTTACGTTCTCGCAACGGCCTGCGGTATGAGCACAGTGATTGACGAGCGCAGCCGATCAACCTCTCCCGGCGCTCTGATGGAGTTGTATGACGTTGACCTTTCGCTATACGGAGGGGAAGTGCTTTACCTTCATCCATACACTGATCGCGGCGCGAATGTTTTTACGTTTCAGACAAATGAGTATCAACCATTTCCGATTCAATCGAGCGGCTGGGATGCGAACACGCAAGGGACATTGCCGCGCCCGATAATACGAGTTGGGAACATCAACGGGATAGTCACGGCGTTACTCCGTCAGTTTGGAGATTTTGTGGGGTGTCAAATTACTCGACATCGAACTTACCGAGACTACTTAGACGACGGTGTTGAAGCCGGATCACCGGGCAACTATCAAGAATACACTCCTGACATTTACGTCATCGATCGCAAATCAAAAGAGACGAACACGATAGTAGAATGGGAGTTAGCAACACTGTTCGATTCAGAGGGCGTGTCATTACCAAGGCGGCAAGTATTAGCAGGTTATTGTCCTTGGTTGTATCGAGGGGTGGAATGCGGTTACACTGGGCCACCAGTGGCAGACGTGCGCGAGAACGCGCTTACTGCGACCACGGACAGAGGAGCGTATAACGCTGGCACGACATACGCGAACCATGATTATACTTATGTGATGGTGAATGGTATCCGAGTTTATTACGTTTCCATCTCAGACGGAAACACATCGCCACTGAGTGACATAACGAAATGGACACGTGACCAGTGCGCAAAAACCATCAGTGCATGTAAAGCGCGATTTGGAGCGACGAATCCATTGCCGACAGGAGCATTCCCGGGAGCCTCTAAAATTCCGGGCATACAGTAACGGTAACGTATGACGACAGGAAGAAAGCCACGGTTAACTGACCGTAAAGCAGCTAAAAGATTAAAGAACGCTAAGAAACGACGTTTACGAGCGAGTCAGATAACCGATTCAGTCCGAGAAGACATCAAGCTTCACGCGCGGGAAGGATTTGAGAAGCATAATCCACCGCAAGAGGTTTGCGGATTCATCGCAACGGATGGGAATAAGCAGCAAGCATTCAGGTCACCGAATCGCTCACATGAACCGCATCATGCTTTCAGGACATGCGCCAAAGCGTGGCGACGCATAGAGGACAAAGGGCTGGAAATAATCGCGATCTATCACAGTCACGTGAACGAGCCGCCCGTGCCGTCTCACGCTGACATGACGGAATCAGAAGCAAAGAAATTACCGTTTATTATCATCGGCTGGCCTGCTGACGTGTGGAGTTTTTACAGTCCTCGTGGATGGAAGGCAGAATTGATCGGCAGACCATTCATTCATGGAATCCTCGATTGCTGGACAATGGTAAAGGATTATTTCGAGGTAAAAAAGGGAATCGTGCTGCCGGATTTTGAACGGGAAGATGAATGGTGGATGCCAAAGAAAAACCTAAGAGGTGAGATCATCGCGCAACCTAAGAATCTTTATTTGGACAATTTCAAAAAAGCTGGGTTTGTGGAAGTGAGTGACTTGCGCGTTGACGATGTGTTACTACTTCAAATCCCGCGAGTGCCGGTAGTGAGTCACGCCGCCATTTATCTAGGAGACGGGCAGATGCTTCATCATCTGGCGGGAAGAATCAGCAAGATCGAGCCGTATTTAGACGGGCACGGTTACGCGAGGATGGTGAATGTTATTGTTCGGCATGAGAGTTTGATGTAAGAGCAGGAATGCTCACGGCAATTTCACTCTATGGCAGTCTAGGCAAAAAATTTGGCAGACAATGGAAGCTAGATGTTGACACCCCGGCGCAAGCGGTCAACGCCATCAATCATTTAAGGCCCGGTTTCGCTGACGCTATTTTGCGAATGCGAGATGTTGATTTCGGGGTAACGGTAGGCGGACGCCAGATTGGGGAGAATCTGCTTAAATTTCCGGCAGGTGGGAAGCGAATAACGATAATACCGGTAGTTCGTGGCAGTTCCGGCTCCAAAGGTTGGCTCCAAATTATTGGTGGAGTTGTTTTGATTGCGGCTGGGATCATCATCGACGTGGCGTCCGAGGGATCGCTTTCCCTATTAGGTAATTTTCTGATTGGAATGGGATTCAGTTTAGCCTTAGGCGGAGTGGCGCAATTACTTTCTCCAACCCCATCAACTTCAACGCCAGCCAGCGCTCAAAAACCAAGCTATCAATTCTCAAATATTGTGAACAGCATCGGGGAAGGAGAGTGCGTTCCGGTATTATACGGCGGACCACTTTGGATTGGTAGTTATGTGGTAAGCGCCGGTTATGATAATGCCGATATCACAAGCGGCAGCACATCCCCTAACGCAACTTCAAATGTAGGGCCGGGGGCAGGGGCGTTACCTACGAAAATTCAGCGCAACGCTCCTTGACAAAAAAACAAAAGATAAGACGGAAGCGCGCGGCGATTGCGATTACCGTTGGAGGCACTGGCAACAAACAGGGCGGCGGATCAGCTTCGGCGCATGAAGACCCGGACAGTTTAACGTCACGACAGAGAGCGAATCTGATCGACGTTCTAAGTGAGGGCGAGATACTCGGTTTCGCCGACCCGCTTCACCCGTTGCGATGTGTGGCGTTGGCTGGGACGCCGATTGAAAACAGCGATATAGTCGGAGTCAGTGACGGTGCGACAATCGTTGACTCCAATATCCTGACTACGGCGGCAGACCATTTCAATGGCAGTATGGTCGGGCGTGGAATCGCCGTAGACAACTTTCCACCGAACACAACGATAACGGCAGTGACGGACGCACGAACGTTGGTGTTATCCACCATCGCGGTAGCGACGCAAGCTAGTGGAGTTTTGTGGTCAATGGACGGCTCACTCAACTATTCGAACTTCGATTTCTTTTTTCTTGCTGGTTCACAAGACCAAAGTTACGTGCCGGGGTTTGAAGCGGCGGAAAATATAGTCCCGGTTGGTAGCAGCGGCGTAGAGGTGAGCATTTTTAACGGTCCTTGGACGCAGCGAATTTCGGATTCAAGCATCGACGCGGTGCGGATCGATTTGTCGTTTCCAGCAATGAGGAGCGTTAACACGAGTAACGGAGACATTTCTGGAACGAGCGTTCAAATTCAGATCGCAATCAAAGCGGCCGCGAATGTTGGCGGCTCCGTCTTTGTAACGGTCGTCAATGATACGATCACCGGGAAATCAACGAATCCATATAATAGAAGCTATCGGTTGGACTTATCCGGGCTGCCTGCGCCGTGGGACGTGCGCGTAACTCGTATAACAGCGGATAGCACGACACCCAGCACCCTACAAAACAAAACTTTTGTCGTAAGTTATTCTCAGATCACTTACGGGAAACTGCGCTACCCAAATACGGCGCTTGTGGCTTTTAAGATCGACGCGGTGCAGTTCGGGAGCATTCCTACGCGTGCTTATAATATGATGGGAATGATCATCCGTGTTCCAAAGAACTACGACCCTATTGCCAGAACATACGATGAATCATATTCGCCTTCGGAAACGGCGGCGGCGCGCGGCGTCTCGCCGAGTAACACATGGGATGGAACCTTCAAGTATGCTTGGACGAACAACCCGGCGTGGTGCTACTACGACATGGCTACGCATAAGCGCTATGGGCTTGGTAACTACATGCCGGAAGGGAGTGTAAACAAATACGCTCTTTACAACATAGCGAAGTATAGCGACGCGTGGAACGCTCGACCGGGCGGCTCAACGAACGATTACAGCGCTACGGGGAAGAACGGCGTGCCGGATGGACACGGCGGCTGGGAGCCGCGCTTCATGTGCAACCTCTACCTACAGGCGCGCGAGGACGCGATGAAGGTCTTAACTGACATGGCGACGATCTTCCGAGGGATGCATTATTTCGCGAACGGAGTGCTAGAACCTATCCAAGATAAGCCACGCAATCCTGATGTTCAATTTGGCCCAACAAACGTTATCAATGGATCGTTTCTCTATAGCGGGACATCTCGTAAAGCTAGGCACACAGCGGCGCTCGTGACATGGAACGATAATGACAATTTTGGCGCGGCGACTGTTGAAGGATTTGAAGATGGAGATGCGATACTGCGTTACGGCTACAATCCACTCAGCGTAACTAACATGGGCTGCACGAGCCAAATGGCCGCTCGCAGAACTGGCAGATGGATGTTGACGGCAGAGCAACTATTCACGGACACCATATCATTTGATACTGGAGCGGAAGGATTCCGGTGTAGGCCGGGAATGATCGCGCAGATAACGAATCCATTTCGTTCAGGACGTGGATGGTCAGGAAGAATCTTAGCTGGAAGCGCAACCGTCATTCAGTTAGACAGATCCGTCACGCTTGAGGCTGGTAAGACTTACTTTATCTCATTTACCTACATCGACCCGGATGAGCCGGACAAAAGCCTTCAAAGTAAGGTTATGGCAGTGCAAGTAACAAACGGCGCGGGCGACACATCGGCAATTACTGTAGCAGCATTAACGAACCTGCCAGATGTCGGAACGCTATGGCAGTTGGCAGATGACGACGTTAATCCAGAGTTATTCAGCATCTTGAACGTCACGCCCAAAGACGACAACGCGAGTGTGTCAATCGTCGCTCTTCAATATAACGCGAGTATATATGAGCACATTGATGATGATGCTCCATTAGCAACACCATCAACGAATGCTTTTCCGACGTTGGGGCAAGTGCTGCCTCCGGGAGTGGTGACGATTACTCCCGTAACAGTAAACGACGCTACAGGAGTAATTCGAGATTTACATATTTCATGGATTAGAAGCGAAGATAAATGGTTGCGCGGCTATCGAGTTTCTTACCGGATGAACAATGGAAATTGGGTAACTAAAACTGAGACGCCAGCGGCAGAAGAAATAATCGAATCGGTCATACCCGGCGAATATGATGTTAGTGTTGTTGCGATCAATCGATTCGGTAAGGCTAGCGCGCAATCTAGCGCATCAGTTTTGGTGGACACGACCAATCCTTTAGCGGGCGCGACTGTAACAGGGTTAGAAATTGCCGGACAAGGCAGTGTCACGGATTACAGCACCGCAGACGTGCAATTTGCGTGGCGGATAAACTCCCCCGCAAATGCGGCGCAGGCCCTTGGCGGAGACGACGCGCGCTTCGATCCATTCTTTGAAGCGTTTCTTGTGACGATTTACAACGCGGACACGGGAGCGGTAATACAAGCGATGATACCTGTCACGCAGCCGACGTATGACTTTACGTTGGATAAAAACAAGAACACAACAGCCGGGCCACACCCGCGTTACAAAATCGGAGTAGCTATACTCGACAAATTCAAAAACGTTTCAGCCGAAGCTTTCCTAACGGTTAATAAGTTAGCACCGTTACCTCCAGTCACGCCGGACAACCTAATTCCCACTATCGGAGGAGCTAATCCGCAATGGACTAATCAGCCGGATGTCAGCCGAAAGCAGAATAATATCTACATGGACATAGCGCCGGATTCATTAAATGCGGGAAATTTAGTAGCTGTAACAGCCGCAGATAGCAGTCAGAAGGCAATAGACGGAATCACGACTGCATTAGGAAGTCAGCGGGCGTTTTGGGTGCAAGCCGAGGATGTGTTTGGTTTAAAGAGCACGCTATTGTTTCTGGGGTATGTCGTGCCCGGTAGAGTTAATGACATAGCCGAGGTTACATTCCATCCAGACGGTGGAGCGTTAGAGAGCGCTACGTCGCCGGACAACCTTGTTCAACTAACCCATCCTGACCCTGACGCGCAGATATGGTTTCGTGTTGACAGCACGGACTTACCTTCCAACAATCCAGCAGACGGGAGCGTTCTATATTTCGACGGCTTAATAGGGATCAACGATCCTACCGCCAGCGTTATCGCGGCTGCGTTCGTGCGCGGACTTTGGGGGCCAGCAACAACAAGAGAGTTCACAACCAACACTGGCGGAGGCGGCGGTGGCGGAAGCGACGCGGCGGTTAGTCCGTCCTTCGATCCGCCGAGCGGGACTTATTATGATGAGTCAGGAGAGAAGGATATCACGGCGATATCCCCAGCCGCCGACAACCTATTCTATACAACGGACGGAACCACCCCGGCCCAAGACGGCTCACTTAACCCCACCGGGACGACGTTGAAAGTTACAGGCGACACACTAAATCTAACGTTATCTCGCGGCCCGCATACCATTAAAGTCTTCGCGCACAAAACGGGATTTCTGGATTCGACTGTTAGCACCGGAAGCTACCGCGTTATTCAATCAATCGGTGGAGCGTAATGCAACTAAGAACCTCCAACGGATTCGGGACGGTTGATATAGTTACCGGAACGAATAAGATCACAGGTCATCAGTTAGCAGCCGATTGGACGCAGGCTGTTCCGTCGCTTTCGTTTTTTTCACTAGCTGATGAGTTAGCGACAGTATTCGTTATACAAACACTTACTGACCCAGCTCACAGCACAAGCGGATTTTGGGAAGCGTTACTCGACGCGAATTACGGTGGGCCAACCGTAACGAATGCGGATTATTGTATTCATAAGGATTTCACGAATCGGCGCAAGCTGCCTTTGTTTGGGTATGGAGACATTCAGCGGTCGCAGATCCACAACCGCGCGATGCAGATTCTCGATCTTCCGGACGTGGTTGGGCCACCGATGATAACTGATTTCGCCGTCACGACTCTGGATAAGGCGAAGCCGTCGCTGTTCGCCAAGATAGTTAACAAGGACGGAAGCGACGTTATCCAATGGTGGCTCTTGCAAACCGGAGCGCCAGAGACTACAGACAGCGAGCACGACAATGCCACTTCCGATGACGCGACAAGCCGATGGAGACAAGTAGGATGATGAAGAAAGCGTTAGTGTTTTTCGTCGCTGGTCTGTTGGCTACGCGTTTTTGCTACGCGGAGAATCTCAGCGTCGGGCCAACTGGAATACTGTTAACGCCGGGCGCTGGCTTCGTGAACTTTCCGGTCGATAAGTTTCGGTCGGAAGGTCTGACGATCAACTTCGGCAACGTTGCGAACCGAGTCCCGATCTTGAACAGCAGTGGCTTTCTGCCAGCGGCGAACTTGCCGAACGTAGGCACGGCGGGAACATACGGTGACTCGACGCACGTTCCGCAGGTAGTCCTTGACGCCAAAGGCCGCGTCACAGGAGTAAGCCTCATCTCGATAGCGGCTACGTTAACGGCCACGGCTCCCATCGTCATTACCGGAAGCGTTATCTCAATACCTGTCGCGACTACGACCATTAATGGATACCTAAGCGCGACCGATTGGAACACGTTCAACAACAAAATCAGCGCGATCACTGTCACGGCGAATAACGGGATCACGCAAAGCGTAACGAGCGGCTCGATCACGCTCGGGCTCGGCGCGATCACCCCTTCAAGCGTTTCATCGTCAGGGAACATAACGGGAGTCGGACTCATTACGTCAACTGGTTCAAGCGCGGGATTTTTATTTACAGAGGAAGACGCGAGCGGCACGGATTGGATCGGCTATTCTAAGACTGGAATTTTTCGTCTTTATAACGGCAGTGATCTCTTGACTCTCGGCGCGACCGGGAACCTGAACGTGTTAGGAACAGTTACCGGATCGAATCTGAGCGGGTCGAACACTGGTGACCAAACTATTACGCTTACCGGAGACGCAACCGGAGGCGGAACGGGCTCATTTGGCGTCACGCTAGCTATAGTTAACAGCAATACGGGAAGCTTTGGCGATAGCTCTCACATCGGACAATTTACAGCGAACGCCAAAGGGTTAATTACAGCGGCTAGCAGCGTCGCGATAAGCCCTAGCGCCATCGGAGCGGAAGTTCCGTTGACGTTTTCTACGGGACTGACGCGAACGAGCAACACGATAACGGTAAACTCCATACAGACTTTCAGTTTGTTGACGATGAGCGGTATATCGAACGGAATACTTTTTACGGAACGGAACGCGACTGGGGCTGATTGGGCGGCATATTCCACGAGCGGGGTTTTCCGGTTAAATAACGGAGCAGATCGATTCACGGTAGATGCCAGCGGGAATATAACTGCAAACAATCTAAGCAGCACGAATACTGGAGATGTGAGTTTGGCGGGGCAAACATATCTTTCAATCGCAGGACAGGTGATCACAGCTAATGCTATTAATTTAGGCGGGACAAATGTAACCGGAGTCCTATTAGGAACGAACGGTGGGACAGGAGTAAACAACGGCGCGAAAACTCTGACGCTTGGCGCGAGCTTGGCGACGACAGGAACAGCAAGCACGGCCTTCGCTTTACCATCTAGCGGCACACCTACATATACTTTTCCGGTGGCGAGTCAGACCATAGCCAGCTTGGCCGGGGGAGAAGCGTTTACGAACAAAGATTTGACCGGAGCAGGGAACACGTTCCCGACGTTCAATCAGAATACGACCGGCTCGGCGGCGAAGTGGACTACACCTAGGACTTTGGCCGATAACTCAGTCGATGGTTCCACGAACGTAGCTTTTGCGAACAAGTTTGTCGTTCAAGGAACGAGCGACTCTGGATTGTCGGCAGCGCAGTTCTTAGGTGCTTTAGGAACCGGTATAGTCAAAAATACGACGACGACCGGAGTTCTTTCAATCGCGTCATCTGGAACCGATTATGAATTACCTTTAACGTTTACGTCTCCGATTTCTCGTGTAACGAATGCAATTTCGATGCCTCGGGCAGCTATTGGCACGAGCGGTTACTTGCATGGTGATGATTTTAATGTGTTCAATTCAAAACAAGATGCTTTACCTACTGGTGGAACAACAGCACAATACCTACGTGGCAATCTAACCTTAGGAACGCTTAATCAAGCTGCCGTGGCTGGCCTTACCTCAGCGGACGCGCCCGTGTTTAGCGTGATCGGAGTTGCGAGTCATACGTCCACACCCTTATTCGGAGTTGGCGGCGATTGGAACTTCTATTCCAACGGCGGAATCCTGCGTTTCTATAATGGAAGCGACATGTTCACGCTCGACGGGAGCGGGAACATGGCCGCGACTAATTTCTCAGGCTCTTCGTCCGGCTCGAACACCGGCGATCAGACCACCGTCAGCGGCAACGCTGGGACGGCAACGGTCTTGCAAACCGCTCGGCTGATCAACGGCGTCAGTTTCAACGGAAGCGCGAACATCACAGTTACCGTTACCTCCGCTCAAATCGCGACCGCGCTCGGCTTCACACCGCTTGCGACGAACGGCAACGGGAGCAGCTTAACCGGCCTCACTGCCTCGCAAATTCCGGCCACGCTCAACGGCACAATCTTTTCGGGAAACACCTTCGTCGCTCCTTCCAGTGGCACCGTGCTGCTCGGGATTCAAGCCGCGAATTTCGGCAGCACATCAACTGCAGTTTACTTGCAATTCAATAATACAACCCGGGTTGCTTCACTCTTTGGGCAGAACACAGGGCAACTAGACCTGAGCACGAATGGCGCGACGCCGATCACGATCTCGCCCTTTGGCACGACGCGCGCCTTCTTCAATAGCGACGGCAGCGTCAACTTCGGCACCTCTGCCTCATCCTTGGGCGCTGGCAACGTCAGTGTAGCCGGCACATTGAATGTCACAGGCGCATTCACCGCAGGAAGCTTCACCAATAGCGGTGACTTTAATATTGCAGCCGGCCACAACCTCACTCAGTCCGGCGCAACCGTCCTTCGATTGAGCGACAACGTGAGCACGGTCATAAACCCCGTCACAACAGGCGGCTCGATCTATCTGAATTGGGATCGGGGCACGAGTTTCGGCACAGTGTTCGGCGACGGCGCGACGAACGTGGTTGGACGCGTCGATCTCACCGGCAACGCTAATTTCGGCGATCATACCATAGGTGTTCAACACGCTACGAACTTCTCGCCGAATGTGGTGTTCGAGGGCGACTCGATTACGCAACAGGTTCAGTGCTTGGGTAACTCAAGTTGCTCGGGCGGGACGCCGAACGGGTATAACAACTACATGGGAGCGGCGGCAGGCGCTAACCCTGACGCGCAGGGACACAACTCGAACTTCACGGCGGCAGCAATCGGGACGGTCAACGGTATTTCAGTATCGCCGTCAGTCGGACAGAATGTTGCGGTTGCAGGAAAGCAGTCGTGGGAGTTATTGGAAACGAGTTACCGAGTAAACAAACTTTACCGACAAGAAGCGCTCAACGTCTTGGTCTATCTCGCGGGGACTAACGACATGGGGCTTGGCAGTTACAGCTACCAACAGACCTACGAGCAGATCGCCGCGTCGTTGAAACATTTTCGTGCGATGGGATGGAAGATCGTTCTTGTAGGACTTATCTCACGTGGCGACGGAGTCGTAAGCGATGCGAGCATAAACGCCGTGAATGGACTTCTGCGGCAGAACGCGCCGCAAATCGCGGATAGATTTGTTGACTGGCAGGTTGTAGGTAGCGGAACGAACGAGTTCTATAACACCGCTGGTGGGGGGAGCGGCGGCGGTACTTGGTATAATAGTGACAGGCTACATCCGAGTTACGCCGGAAGTCGCAAGCTAGCTAGCTATGTAGCACCTTATGTTAATGACTTGCTCACTTATTATTTTCAGCCGCAGATCGGGCAGGCTTATGTTAGGTCAACTACAGCGAGCCACGCCAATGATTACCACGCGGGAATGTTTACGCTGCAAAATGATAACCCAACAGGCACGGGCCAAAACCAATTTAATTTCGTCTATAATAATGCAGGCACCTACTCCACGAAGTCTAATATCCGAGGTAGCGGAGCGGGCGACCTCAACATTGGTTCTACCGGATACATTGCTTTAGTAGTGCACCCTTCTGGCCCGGATGGAACTGATATTTATGCGGCGACAGGGAACACCGATACAGGTGAGCGCTTCTACGCTTATACTGATAGGATAGAGTCGATGCGGCCTTTTCGTATAACCTCGAACAGCGGGGCGGGATTCACGGCGGGAAAGGGCCTCAATTTGAACTATTCCTCCGGGACGGACACAGCGACAATCCAGTCCTACGATAATACAACCCCGGCGTGGAAGCCGATGTATTTCGGCGGCAGCCAATTCAGATTTGCGCCAAGCGGCACAATCAACTTATCGCTCGACTCTAATCTCACTTTCACCACGTCCGGCGTTAATTATTTCGGCATTACGCAGACCGGCACTGGCGGAAAGCAATGGCAATTGTATTCCACTAACTCAGCTTTCGGTCAGGGCGCGGGAAAATTTTTGATTTACAATGGCTCCGACAACGTTACGGTTGCGACGTTTGACGCCAACGCAAACCTCGTTATAGGCGGCCATTTCGGCTCTAATCAAACAGCGCCAAGCATCGTTAAAGGCGCGAACGCCGGTTCGACAGCATCCGTAGCGTTTGGAACTAACTCGACCGACAGCAGCGGTCTAATCTCCATCACACCGAGCGCAGGTTGCACGGCAGGCACTATGGCTACGGTGACTTTCAACACAGCCTACGCCAATTCTCCGCACGTAGTGCTAGGTTCAGCGTCAAATGCGACAGCCGTTATGCAGCCTTACTACAGTGACAACTCTACAACCTTCGCTGTATGGTTCGTCGGCACGCCGACCGCCAGCACAACCTATGTCGTCAGCTACCACGTCCAAGGACAATAACATGAAAAAACCAATATGAGATTAACACTGATAAACTGGCGGTCGATTTACTACCGGCTGCCAACTACTCGCGGCGAATGGAATTATCTTTTTCGTAAAATACGGAGAGTGCGCCGCTCAAAGGAATCCACTACCAAAACGGCTATCACTATTTTCTTCGCGCTCGCGCTATCGGCCAGCGCGCAAACACCGACTCCGATTCCATTGCTAACGGCGACGACTACGATCACGGTCAACGTGCAAGACCTGAATAACGTGCTGGTGAACCTACCAGAGTTCGGACTGTTTCAGCCGGTAGGGAAACTCGACGAGGCGATCAAGCGCTATCCATCAGTCGCGGCGGCGATCAAGGCGCAGGTCGAATCCGACCTGAACACGATGTATGAGACGACAGTTGCGAAACGGTTAAGCGACCTGACGGCGATGGGAGTAACTCTCAGCAAAGCGGCGACAGATAAACAGACCGCTCGAATAGATAAATTCCGAAAGGACAAGGAACCGTTGCTCATAGCGGTTGCAGCGAAAGACCCGGCGCGCGCGGTTCAGAAATTGAAAGAGTTTCTCGACGCTGGAATACCGATTAGCAAAGCGACGCAAGACGCGGTAGCAAAAGCGCAACTGAAACCTAGCCCGACGCAGACTCCCGTTCCTACGCCGACACCGGACGGTCTATAATCTATGCCGACGCCGGAAGAACAGATCATAGCCGCAGAATATCTTAGACGCGATCTACATCAGGTGATCAACCGCTACAACGAGGTTACCGCTTACGAAGTTATCGGAGCTTTAGACGCCGTGAAGATGGATATGTGGGATAGGCTAGAACGCCACCATCAGGAATCAGAGGAAGATAGAGGTTGACGCGCGGCGAGTCGTCATCTAACACTGAATCGTGACGCGAAAGACAGCGATCTTGTCAGTTCTCGGCGTATTCCTTCTCGGAGCCGCCCTCATCTGGCTGGCGAAGTCTTCGCCGACTGTATTGGATCCGAACGTTAAACACGGTCCGATGGAAATGTTCGGATTAGGACCGGAGCTTTTTATGGATCGCTCGGTTGCGTGGGTGAAGGCTTTCTCCGAAATAGTGAAAGCCGGAATCTCCGAGCTAGGTGTGATCGTCGCAGCGTTCATCCTATTCTATCAGAACGCGAAGACCGGCGGCGAGATCAAGAAAGGGATTCAGGATACGAAACAGGAGATGGCCGAACGGTTCCACGCGCAGGGACAGCGGATCAATGAAGTGGCTCTGGCCGTCGATCCGAACGCGGCTCCGGTCCCGGTTACCGAGATCAATGGTCCGACCGTCGTAGCGCCGACGCCAGGGGCCTGAAATTTAGCGCCAGCCGCGAAATAAAAAGTTCTTGCTATTAAAGGTGAAAGAGCCTAAGCATCCAAACATGAAATCAGCACTATCATTAATCGCATGTGTCGCACTCGCTATTGTCCCGCTCGGATGCAGCTCAACGAGCACGACTGGCACCACTGCTGCCGCAACCTATGCCAAGTATGAACCGGCTGTTCGCCCCGGCGTAGCGTTAGCAGGTCGCGCGGTTCTTTTGCTTGCCGCGAGCGACACCAACCGGCCAGTCATCGCCGCGCAGATCAAGAACGTTAGCGCGGTTATCTCCGCACTCGCCCAAGGGAAGAATCCAACGCCAACTGAACTTGGGGCTTCAATCAAATTGGCAACACCTTCGAAATCGAAAGAGTGGACTGATTTAGCGACGACCATTGTTACACTTTACGGAGGCGTCTGGCCTTCCATCAATGGTAATCCGGCGCTCGTATTGAAAATCCTTGGGGACGTGGCGGACGGATTGAACGATGCGGCATCTGGATTTGTGCCGACGCCACCGCAGGCTTCTTACGCGCGTAACGCCATGATCGACTTTGCGATACTCGGCCGTCACGCGGCAAAAAGGCCGTGATTACCGAGATAGCCTCGCTGGTAAGCGCCAGTCTGAACCTCGCGAACACGGTCGAGCAAAACATGAATCGACCGGACATGGTGAAAGCTGCCGTGGCTCGCGTCCGCCAGAAATATCGTGACGCGGTGGACGCGGCGCAAGCCGTAATCGCTGATCCGAAGGCATCGCAAGCCGACCAGCAACATGCGTTCGATTTTATCAAGAAGATTGAATCGTGAACATTATTGCATTCAGCCTCGGAGACTTTGGAATTGGAGTTTTGACAGGGATCGCTCTTGTCGGAATCATAATTACAATCTGGATTTCGCGCGACGGAGGATTATCGAGATGAACCGTCGATTTTTCGTCGCCATTTTCGGGCTCGCGCTTTTAACAGCTTGCACAATCGCGCCGAAAGTCTCTGAACCCGCGAAGGTATCGCCTTGGGCACAGGCGAACATTATCGGGTATGATACGCATGGCTACATCGTGGGCGCGGATTGGGTGCGCGTTTATCACGCGTTACTCGCGGCCTACGGGAGCAAGTTGCCAATCAACGAGCAAGTCCCTGCGGATGACATGACGGGTATTCAATCGAGTGGGAAAAACTTCCATGTTGATTTCGCGACCAACAAAAGATTTACCGACCTTAAATTTTTCGAGAATACTGAGTGACCATGAGTTTGTTAAGCATCACCGGATTAGACAAGTTGCCGCCAGAAATCGCGGCAGTGTTAGAGCCAGTTTTGGAGCATGTCATCACTCAAGCAGAAACGCAGACGAAAGAGTTGGTTCAAGCTTCATTAACGCAAGTAAACGGCATCATCGGAGCCGCGCTCGACCGAATTAACGGAGCGCAAGTGGTTGTTGTTTGCACATGCACGATCAAGTTGCCAGAAGCGGGAGCGAAAATGGCGGAGGTTCCTCCCAAGTGAGCATGTCTCCCGCGTTGCTTGAGCGCACACTAACTAAAGTTCTCGCACCATTTTTTACGAAGCAGGGAAAGCAGTTAACAAGAATTGAGAAATTACTAAAAAGGCAAGCTATGAAAATCGACGATGTATTGAGCGACATTCAGGATGAGAGCACTGTGGAGGATAGTCTCGTAGTGCTAACGACTAACCTCAAAACGAGCTTGGACGCCGCGCTGAAAAATCAAGGGATTCCAGCAGACGTGCAAGCAAAGATCGACGCTGCGTTCGCGCAGATCGAAAATAACAAGGCGAAGGTTGCCGCCGCGATCTTGGCGAACACGCCAGCCGCGACACCGTGATTCGCGCCGGTCTATTTTACTGGTTACTGGCGAGTTCGATCCTTGCTGGGCCATGTCCACCGACAGGAGACGCAAAGAACGCGCGCATAGCCGCGCTAGATGCGTTGAAGAACCGGCAGGGCGCGCCATTACCGATTGACGCGACTATCACGATAGCGGCCATTCTAAAGCCGGGGAATGACGCCGCTCGGTTTGCGGAAACCAAAGCTGCGAAAATTACAGGCTACATTGCCGAAGTGAAACCGGGCGGTTATGAATCATGCAACTGTCACGCGAAAGACTTGGCGCACCGGGACACGCACGTTGCGATTGTGGCTGACCCGAAAGATTTTGATAACCCGCGACGATATGTGATTGTCGAAGTTACGCCACGAACGCGTAAACCGGGACTTGAGCAGGAAAGCCTAAAGGCGTTGCTGCATAAAAAAGTTACCGTGACAGGAGACATTTTCTTCGACGCCGAGCACGCGCAAAACGCAGAAAACACGAATCCGGGTGGGAAAGATAATTGGCGCGCGACGTGCGTCGAACTGCATCCCGTTTCCGAAATTAAAACGGCACTGTGATATACGTTTACTTTATCGTCATTGCGTTTCTGATTTGCCTTGCACTCTTCGCCGTTACCGTTATGTGGGTCAAAGTCGTGCTTTGGATAGTAGCTAGCGCAATACTTGCAGTTGCCTGCATTTGTATTTTTGTTTCATGGCTTTGGAATCATCGCTTTTTGGATGTGCACACGAGACCGTTTGCCGCCGCCGTGGAGATTCTGAAATGAGGCAGCACGACTTTAAGAACGTGATGAACGAAGTGGCGGAGGAAATGGAACCGCGCGCAAATCGAAGCGACGGCAGTTGGTATCACGTCGTCATCGTAATCGCTGTGATGTTGGCATTCTTGATTTCGTTTGGCTGCGCGAGTCCGGCACAAAAAGAAGCGGCAATTGCAATTCCGAAAGGCTCAGGATTAGTTTGGTTCAAAGACGGTTCTTGGAAGATCATGCCGCGCGCGCAAGCGAAACGAATTGAGCGGCAGAACCGAGAGAGGGGCGTCATTTACAATCCCTCGACGGATCACGGCTGGGGCCAGTAAACGGAAGAGCGCCAAAAGGCGCTACCCTAATTTCTCTTGTAAGGCAATGCGAAAATAAAGCTTTACACGGGGCCGCACGCGGCGCATAGTTGCGCCATGAAACGAAACAAAACACGGCAGAACGCGTTCGTTTTTCTGATGATATTCGCGGGACTATTAGCGGCCTGCAATAAGAAAAATGGCGCATGGGATAATCTCGACAGAGCAATTGAAGCGCACGAGATCACTGAAATGGGTAACGCATGGATGCGGCCATACGTTCACCAATACAAGCAATACGCGACCGTTAGACACGCAAACACGCGGCGATATTTGAAGGCGTCTCCACCGATAGCGGAAGCAGTAGCGATCAGCATGTCATTCACGGACGACACAAATGCCGCTATCATTACGATGACGTTCATCGACGGCAGGCAATACGATTTATGGCTTAACAAAGGACTCGAAACACGAGAACGGACATTAAGCGTCCAACGTTCATCGGGTGACACAAGTCCGTGGCCGGATTCAGAGCATTGGCCGAAACGCGTAGATCATGAATTAAGAGACGCGCGAGTTAGCGGGATTGATTGGGTGAACAGTCCTTGGATGGATTCAAGCGAAGGACATGCCGAACGATTGAAGGAATGGGAAAAGACTCACGGGAGCGACGATCAATGAGGCCGTGGTTTCTTCTTTCTCTCCGGGGAATCAAGCTCGGGATTAGTTTTCGAGGGTTCAGTATCGGAAAGTGGTTTCGCTGGCGATGATAAAGGTCACGGCTGAATTGGTTAGCGCCCGCACCGGAAAGACTTCCTTGCTCGGATACGCGGAGATAGTGAACGACCGTATTACGACGCAGAAAACGCAAGGGCATCGCGGCGGTTACGTCGTGCGAATATACAGACGCGGGAGCCGAGACAGGCTTTGGAAAGGCGGGCGAGTGGAGAACTTCCCACGTAAGGCCAAGGGCTTTTGGGACTTGCTTTACCTCGGGCTAAAAAACATCGTTGGCGACAGGAACAAATAAAAAGCTTTACAACGCGCCGTTAGCGGAGACAATTAGCGCACGATATGAAAAACGAAATGACGACAACAACGTTCGCGTTGATTCCAATCGGCGGAACATTCACGCAGCAATACGACGGGCGAACGTTGACTTACAGCAAGATCGATCCGTTCAAGGCGCGAGTCACGCACGACCCGCAAGCGAAATACGTTGGATGCGTGTTCGTCATGCGGATGCTGGCGGAAGTGAAAACGGGAGATCGAATCGTGGTCACGTCGCGACGCGAAGTTTTTAATCTTTTGAAGATCGGCTTGGAGCCGATTGAAGTCTCTTTGCGGTAAACCAACAAAACGAAGAACGGAACGAAAATGGCAGAAGACAATAAGCAGCTAGCCGTGCTGCCTAAACCCGGCGAGCTAATGACCATGGCAGCGCACGTTGCGGGCGTGTGCAAGGAAATCGTGGGGAAAACAGCGATCACGATTCAAGGCAGGAAATACGTGAAGGTTGAAGGCTGGCAGGCTATCGCCGTCGCGCACGGCTGTTTTGCGGGAGCAGGAGAGAGTGAACGTGTTTATGACGACAGCGGCGAATTGATCGGCTGGAAAGCCAACGGCTATATCCGCAACGGACAAGGCATCACAATCGGAACAGGGGAAGGTTTCGTAGGTCTCGACGAAGTTGATCGAGATGGAGGGCAAACGTGGGGAAGTCGCGCGGAGTATGCGTGTCGCGCAATGGCGCAAACGCGTGCGACAAGTAGAGCGGCACGTTCAGTTTTCGCGCACATCGTGGTGATGATGAACGCCGGACTTGAGACGGTGCCAGCCGAGGAAGTCAATGAGCAAACTGGACAGCCAGAAAGCGACCGGAGCGGCAACAAATCTACGACCGAACCGATTTACGATTGGCGCGACGTGAAAGTCCACTGGAGCAAGCACAAAGGGAAGCAACTTGGAGAGTTGAGCAGTGCTTCACTGGGATGGTTCCAGAAATGGGAACCTCAGCCTCACAATGGACGCGTCAGCGCCGCAGATCGACGGCTGCGCAGGGCGTTAAACATCAGCCTCGGTAAAGAACCACCGGACATTAGGCCGACCGAACAACCGGCGACGGACGCGAAGGCCGAACCGACGCAAGCGGAAATTCCGTTGGACGCAAAGAAAGCGGACGCTAACGAACCACCGGCCTAACGCAATACAAAACGAAAGGAAGATTATGGCGGGCGGAATTAACAAGACTGTCGTAGGGCGATTAAAGGAAGCGCGCACTGAATTAGAGGAAGCCTACATTGCGGCGCGGACACTTGAGCGAAAACATAAAACTGAACATAACAACGCGATGACGCCAATCGGCATGCTCATTTCATTAATCGAGGCAACATGAGACTTTCAAAAATCGCCGCGCTCAACATGATGGGCGGAACATTCACTCTGGAACTTGGCGCGCTGAATATCGTGCATGGCACGAACGACAGCGGAAAAACACGGCTAGGAAACTTAATCAAGCTCCTCCTTCTCGGCTACCTGCCAACACTAGACAAAAAGCCGGGTGACATTTTCCGATTGAGTAGCGGAGCAGCAATGGAAATGAGCGGAGTGTTCGACGACGGAGTCACGACGCTATATCGCTCGTGGAAGCAGAGCGGAGAGAGCGTGAGGACGGCGGCGCACGTTCCAAAAGAGTTCGACAACGCGACACCGTTGGTCTTGTTGGACGCGAATGACTACTTCGGTCGGACGGCGCGTGGGCGAGTGGAGATGGTGTTCAGCGTAGCGAAGATCAAAGAACATGACGTAACGTTTCCAGACCAGATAGCGCGAATCATACGGCAAGCAGCGCCACAATTAACGGTCATAAATCTAGGTGATGATGGAGTGTCTGAATTTAAGATTCAAGAGTTTATCGAAAGTGCACTGACAGCCGTTGAGGAAGCGCGAAAGACGGCAGCAGCAGATGTGCGACGATTCACCGGAACGTTGCAAGGTCTAACTACATTACAGTTAGACGATAAACCAGCGACGCGAAGCATTGAAGAAATCGACGCGGAAATTCAAACCGAGCAACGCGCGGCTGCAGAGAAACAGGCACAACGCAAAGGACAGGAGGAAGCCAAGCAAGCGGATGAGAGGTTGGAGTTGGAACGCGATCATTTGCGGCATAAGATCGAGCAAGCGGGTGATCCGCCGCAACGAGACTTTGACAGCACGGCACTACGCGAACGCGAAGGATATTTAGTTAGGTCAGTGAGTTTAATACAGCTACGCCAGCACGAACGCGACGAATGGCAGAGACGTGAGGATGTAATACGGAGTGGAGTGAAAGCGCTGACAAAGGAAATCGAGGAACTGAAATTGCTCGGAACTGGCGTATCGTCAATCGCTACGGACATCGCGACAATTACGGCTAGAATAGCGAAGCAGAAAACTGTCACATGCAGCAAATGCAAACAGAAGATTGCTGCGAAGCCGGTAAAGGACGCGGATAAGCTGCCAGCTTTACAAGCGAAGTTACAACAACATCAGAGTCGCGCGGAAGAAGTAAAACGGAAGCGAGAGCAAATCACGAAGCTAACGGCAACATCACAGAGCGCCCCCGAATTATTGTCGGACAACAAGGATATTTTGGAAGCCGAGCTAAAGCAAGTCCGAGACGACATCGCAGAATTCGTGCAGACGGTAGAAGTCGTGGCGTGGCGAAAACAATTAGCGGAGATACCGGAGACAAAAGATCGCACGGCAGAAATAGCGACGCTAACAGCAGAGGCACAAGCGCACGAGGATCGCGTTAGAACGCTTCAAACCGAGCGCAAAGCAGCAGAGAGCGACCGGCAAGACAGGAAGCGTCTGGCAGAGGCCAGAGAAGCGCAAGAAAAGGCCGTAGCCGACGAAATTAGATTCAAGGCCGCGAAGAAGTTTTTACTCGAAAAGAAAAGCGAACTGATTGAAGCTGTTTTCGGGCCGCTACTCGAAACCGCTGGCAGGTTCATGCACGGCATCTTCACTGAGCCGGTCGAGTATCGAGACGGCGAGCTTGGCATTTTCAAAGGCAATTCATGGGTGACTGAAGAAGTTTTTGGGGGCGCTAAGAGAAAGTTGCTGCACGGAGCATTGAAATGCGCGCTTGGAGCGCAGAGTCCGTGCAAGATAATTCTCATGGACGAACTACTGAACATGGTTACGCATCTTGAGCAATTCATGAAGAACGTTCGCGACGCACAGAAAGCGGAAATCATCGAGCAATTCATTGGTTTCATTCCAACGGGAGAATTGTTCCCCGGAGACCGGATTCCGCGCGTAAAGGACTTTACTTTCATCGAGGCTCACGACAACACTTACACCACGATATGAAAACGATGACGCACATGGGCTACGAGCAGTTCGCAGTTGGTGACGAAATCCAATGGGACGACCGGAGCGTGTGGAGAGTTACGCGGGTAATTTCAGCAACCCAAGTCAAGTTCGTGAAAGTTCGCTGGTATCACCGCGCGCTGCATCATCTACGCGAGTGGCGGAGCGGAGTCGATTACGTTAACCCAGCGTGGCTAGAACGATTCGTATGAGCGCGGACGATAAGATACCGGAACGGATGATGCGAGTGAAAGGAATGAAGCTCAACGTGCCGTCAAATTACGATCCGATTAAGAGAATGGTAAACGGAATGTGGAACGGCGAATGGAAGCGCGAATGGACGAATAATTCAGCTTGGATTCTTTACGACTTATTAACGAATACTCGCCTATTCCGATTACACGAACGAGTCAAGCATCTCACGTTAGATAAGTGGCAGTTTTATCGCAGCGCGGCGACCTGCGATGAAGTTGTAAATGGAGAGTGCCGTTTCACTACTAACGAGCAAATCACGTCACATGAAGAGTCGCGCCAGTTAGCCATAAATATCGCGAGTGAGCTAGGTTTTACCGAGATAGCAGAAGCCTTGACTAAAGAGACCAAAAGCGAATACGAAGTAGCGGAGATGCGATGGCGCACAGTGGAAGCGGACGGCCAAGAATGCCGCCAGTGTCAGCAGCCTTGTCTAACGAGTCCGGTTTACGAATGCCAATTCCTCGAAGGGCCAGAAGAGCGGGTATCGTATTTTATTTGTAACCCATGCAGTGAAACAATTCCCGGATTAGGTAAACCATGAGCGATGAAAGTGTTTCGCAGCACAAGGAAAGGCAGGAGAGTTGTCGTGGTGAAACCGACGCTACAAACGGCGGTGTTCACATGAGCACGCCGGGAAAATTCAAGTGTCCAAGTTGCGAGCGACCGTTGCGCAGACCTAACCAGCCGCATAACTGCTTAAGACGGCGCAGGTCGGACATTGGAGAGAAGAAAAAGAAAGCAGCCGAAGAGTGAGCAAGCCGAAACGAAAGCGGAGCAGTTACATCACGGAACAGGAAGCCGTGGAATACGAGGCAAAGCAAAGTGAGGCTCATAGAGAGAAACTTCGTGAGGCAGTCGATTTGTTAAAACTGTCAGGTCGCGCCGCAATGTTCTTGTCACCGCAAGATTTAGCGCTAGCGGAGCGCATGGCGGGCGGCAAGATAAAGCACGGCAGGAATTAGCACTTTACAAACCGCTTTACAGACGATTTAATGAAAGGACATGTATGAACAGAGCAGCTTCACAGCTTGGGAAATTAGGCCGGGGAAAGAAGAAAACGCTGACGCAGGCGGAGCGAAAACGCCGGGCACAGCGAGCAGCGAAGGCGCGGGAGAGCCGGTGGCCGAAGAGTGGCGCGCAATCGAAGGATTCGACGGACGCTACGAGGTAAGTTCGCATGGACGAGTTCGCAGCATTTCGTGGAGAGACGGCAGAGGACACTGGCGTTTAGGTAAGATGCTGAGTTGTGTTCAAATGAAAATTGGCTACCGAAAAGTCTCGCCGCGTAAAGACGGCAAGACGATTCAATCCTACGTTCACATCTTAGTTGCCAGAGCTTTCATTCCGAATCCGCTAAACAAGCCGGAAGTGAATCACAAGCGCGGCACAAAGGCGGGCGACGGCGTAGACAACTTAGAATGGGCTACGCCCGGAGAGAATATACAGCACGCTTATGATACTGGACTAAACCCAAACTCAGGCGAGCGACATACTGGAGCGAAATTAACTCACGAAGCTGCCGCGCAAATCAAAGCTTTATACAGGCCATACAAGGTCACGCTTCAATCATTAGCTGACAGATTTGGCGTTAAGATAGGAACAGTTAGAAACGTGTTGGAGGGGCGAACGTGGAAAACCAGCTAACTCCAGAGCAACAAACGGTCGTAGATTCACATGCGAAAAATATCCTTTGCTGCGCTGGCGCGGGCAGTGGCAAGACGCGCGTTTTAATCAATCGGATTCTAAGACTAATAAGAGACGGCATTAAACCGAGCGACATTTGCTGCATTACTTTTACCAATGAGGCAGCGCGCGTCATCCATGATCGACTCCATCCCGTCACGGGCGAATTTGCAATCTCGTTAGGCCACGTCGGAACGCTCCACAGTTTCGCGCTCAAGCACCTTCAAACTTACGGCGGGATGGCAAACGTCACGGTGTTAGATGACGAGGAAGCAGACGAGGAATTATTGCGCTGCGCAAAGAACGCCGGATGCAAAGTAAGCGAGAAAGCATTACAGGCAGCGCGAGCGAATTGGCTAACAGAGCAGCACTTACCGAAAGACCCATGCAGAATAGCTGTAGCGAGCTATTACAGGGCAATGGAGGCAACGCGGGCGCTGGACTTCAACTCGATACTGACGAAGGCGCACGAGCATTTAGTTGACCCCAACATCACCGGGCCGCTCAAGCGCGCGTGGAAACATTTATTCATCGACGAAGCGCACGATAGCTCGCGGGTGGATATGGCAATCTATGCCGCCATCCAAACGGAAAACCGATTTGTAGTCTGCGATCCTGACCAGTCGATTTTTTCTTTCAGGGGAGGCGACGTAACGTGCATTCTGGAACTGGCGGAACAGAAACAACTCAGCTCATCCGCGCCGGAATGGGAACTACTCCGACTTGAAGGAAACTTTCGAAGCTCTCAAGCGATTTGCGACGTCGCGCAAAAACTTATCGAGCACAACACGAACCGAATCCCGAAACGGATGGTATCGCTGGCGGGAAGGGAAGCCGCGCCGGATTCGGCTCATCAGACCGCGCTAAAACCCCGTATAAATTTAGAGAACAAAGAAGTTAGCGTTGCTAGCCGAGCATTTGAAACAGGCGTAAGCGAGGCCGTTACGATTGCAGGCACACTTTCGCAATTGTTTGAGCGAAATGAGGCAGAACCGAATGACGTGGCGATATTAGCTCGGACAAACGCAATTGCAGAAAACATAGCCGAGACATTAGAGGCGCACCGCATACCAGTGCGACGGAGAGTGAAACCGAATCTGCCGGAAGATTGGAAGAAAGCGAAGGCAGCGGTGCGAATGTTACAGGCTCGGAACGATGACGCCATAATCAGGTTCATGCGGTTGGAAAGTCCGAGCGCAATCGCGCACGCGGAGCGTCAGCACGCGCTCGGTAAAATGAACTTGCGCGAAGAGTTTATGACAGGGTTGGAGTGCACCTTGGACGGACTCGGCAGAGATTTGAAGCGATTGCGCATCAGCTTTGCGAGCACGGAGCGAGCGTGTTTGACGGCGGATGCGATACCAGATGCAACATTGGCTGACGTGGTGTTAGCGTTGAGTCAGGACTTTGAGCACGAGACGATTGGAAGCGGAGTTTTTTGTTCGACAGTGCACCAGAGTAAAGGGAAAGAGTTTCAAATAGTAATTATTGTTGGCTGTGAAGAAAATGGCTTCCCGTTACGAAACGCGTCAATAGAAGAAGAGAGGCGCGTAATGTTCGTCGCCATGACGCGAGCGAAGAAAACACTACGACTGACTTGGGCTAAGGCGCGCAAGGAATCGTGGGGACGCAGGGAATATGCAGAGCGCGAAGAAAGTCGTTTCATCAGGGAAGCGTTGCAACACGAGAACGAAGTTGAGAGCGCCAAAGGGCGCTAAGTGAGAAATGAATGCTTTACAAAGCCGGGAAAAGAGAGGAGATTGACCACATGAAACGATACGAACTAACGATTTTGATTAGCGCATTACTCGCGTTGACTGTGAGCGCGGAAACAGCACGCGACTGGATTCTTTACGCGGACGAAGGCTATCAACCCGCGCCAACACCGGAAACAGCGTCATGCCTCGTCATCACCGCGAAAAGCGAAGTCGGAACGCTCAAGCCGGGAAAGTTGATTGTCGGTGACGCAGCGACCTCGGTTATTTTCACCGGAGGAGTAGCGGGGGAGTGGCTAACCGTAGAGAGACACAACATTAAGTCTTACGACCCGCGCGCCTTCGATCCTTCGTATGTTGACATTGTCAGCGACTTCAAGCCGATATTGAAAAAGAGAGCGGACGGAAAGTGGACGATAGAGTTTGTTTCGGAATTGACCGAAAGAAAATAATGTTTCCATCCTAACCTCGAAAGGCAAGCTATGAGCCAACAAGAAGATTTAAGGAAACCTGATGCGCACTCTGAAAGCGTTGAGTCGCCACGACAGAAGTATCGTAAACGTCCTGTCGTTATCACAGCGCAGCAATTCTTGGAAGGCGAGCTTATACCGAAAGGGATATGTTTCGGAGGTCAGTGCGGAAATTACGATTCAGGCGCCCCGCACGTTCACACGATTCACGAGAATCAACGCGTAGACGTAGTTTTTGGCGACTGGATTATTCCCGAGCCGGACGGACAACACTATTACCCCTGCAAAGCAGACATCTTCTGGCGAACGTATGAGCACACAACGGAGTCCGCTCCCGCAAGTAGTGCTTCGCCAAAAGAAACAGGTCAGATAGAGCAATGGCGCAACATTGAAACCGATCCTCCAGTACTGACTGAGCTTACAGTAGCGATACGCGGCAAACCGTATGTTCTAGCAGTGGACGCTAAGGGAAGAATGAGCGTTGGTTACCCATACCGGCACTCAACCGGAGAAGTCGGCTGGGTATTTGCTAAGCCAATAGGCGAACCAACGCATTGGATGCCGCTCCCGGAAGCGCCATCTATGGAACAAGAAGGGAACGAAGTCCGATGACACATCCGATATTCCCAAACTATGATGCCATGACACCCGACCCACAACCCGTTGAAGTTCCGTTAGTGGAGCAATTAGAGAGTGTTCCAATAAATTGTCACGAAATGATTGAGGTCGAACCCATGCACCATCGGTATATCCCTTATGGCCGTTTATGTCATGAAGCTGCGGTTCGAATCAGAAGGCTAGAATCATCTAACCACCCACCCGCTGCCGAGAAGATGAGCGAACTTTGCGCAAGGATTCGCTCCTACTTATGTAACGGCGGATTCTTCAATCCCGAGATGATGGAACACGACAAGGTTCGTGCTTTGCTGTTAGACATTCGCGATTATTTTTACGCTCCCCCACCAGAACAACCACAAAGAGAGGAAGGTGATGCACCTTGCAAGTTACAAGACCTGACGGCCAACGCCCCGACAACTGTGGCTGCTACGCCTGTAGGTAGCGCTGCACCAGTTGTTCAACCCGACTCGGATGCGACAGGCTTCACTACAGACCAGCGCAAGCTTTTCGACGCCGCGATGAAAGAGATTGAACCTCAACTGCGCAAGATTTGCGACGAGCTAGAGGATTGCACGCGATTGTCTGCCGAAGACTTGCAAATCGTAATTAACGCTAGGTAACTTTATGCCTAAGACCACAAAAGACGGAATCTGCGAAACATGCGGTCAAGATCGCAACACAATGCGCTGTCCCGACTGCCTTTCTTATCGTTGTTCCAATACTAACACCGCTCCTCCTTTTTTCGAGCAGGCGACACAAACAGAGGAGAGCAATATACTTCGTTGGGCTGAAATAATTGAGGCGCAACAAATTCCACCAAACAAGTTCGAGGATTATTCCTTCGCATTAGCGAAGTTACAAATCTGCCGAGACTACGCGCGAGCCATAATCGCCGCCATCAAGAAAGCTAAAACTGTATGAAACACGCACGACCCGACTACGACCGAATCCAAGACCCCGAAAACAAAATACCTGCAGACGAACCTGTGTTCTTGCTCCGAGCACAAGACAGAACATCTGCACAGATCGTCAGGCTTTGGGCGCACGCTCAACGTAGCTTGCCCGACGCTGACGGTTATTTAGTCAAATTGGCAGAACAACATGCGAATCTAATGGATGCGTGGCCCAAGAAAAAAACGGCAGACCGTTCCGTGTGAAGAAAGCTAAAACTGTATGAGCAAATACGATCACGAACATAGTTTTGGAGAATGGGCCGACAGCCAAAATAGCGTATTACCGCAAACTGCTTCTGCTCCCGTAGAGACGCCGCCACTTTGTCGCATAGCTGAACTTGCTCGATTCATAAAACACATTGCCGACGAAAAAGACACCGGCGATTGCGAGGGAATGGTGGCTGGTAGCACTGCGATAATTTCAATCCGTAGGCACTCGGCGGAGATATTGGAGATCATTCGCGACTATCCGTTCGAAACAAAGATAAGGGCAATGGAAATGGAATCTGTTCCCGTAGAGACGGACGTGAAAGAGATCGCCGAGGAACCTTTGAAACCTGATGCGGCAACAGAAAGCGGTGAGGCGCAAGGTTGGAGAATGGAGATGCTGCTACGTGCCGCCGATAAAATGGCTTGGATTTGTGACGACTGGGTGTCCCGCCATGTGATTGATTCTCGCAGTGCATTGGCTGACGCTCGGTTAAATTACGGGAAACCTTTTCATTACGAGTGGAGTAATTTAACGCCATCGCCGTCAACAGAAACTCGGGACGAAATCTTGTCGCGAATGCTAAAGGAGCACGGTTGCACCTGTTTAATTTGCAAACCTCCCCCATCCGCTCCTCCTTTTTGCGAGCAGGCGACACAAACAGAGAAGGAGATCGCGCGAGAAGCCTTTCAGCAACTTCGTGACTATTGGGGGGTGGAGTGTGTGGAAATCCAGAAACGATCGTCAAAGTCATCCTCGCCGCCATCAAGAAAGCTAAAACGAATGCCAGACTTTAATCCAACTTGTGAATTTCCCGGCTGCGAAAGGGAGTCGCTGGGCAGTCCGGACAACCCGCGATTTTGTAGAAAACATCTTATTCCTTCCGCTCCCTCAGAGACGGACGTGGAAAAGATTGCGCGAAAACAAGTGGGCATGCTGCGACGAATGACCGGATTGGATTCGCCCTACTTTTTCGACATCATTTTATCCGCAGCCAAAGAGGCCACAGCATCCCTACAAGAGAAGCTAGAGGAAGCTAGGCTTTCGCTTTGCTCAATCGGGCTGAGTCCCATGTATTACGACACGCTCAGTAAGGCAGTGGATGGTGCCAAGATTATCGTGCAAGCCCTCAGGGATACTATTCACGACCCACCGTCTGACGTTCAGCAACTCGTAATTAAAAAGTTAGACTTGGTTCATCGCGGCGCGCTTATTTCACTACAACGGGAACTTGCAAACCTACAGAGTGCCGCGAACCACATGGAAGCGTGTCGGGCATTATTCAAAGTGCCAGATGACGACGTTCTTTACGGGAGCATTGAAGGTTTGCTACGGGATATTGTGGAGCTAACTAAGCTTTTAGACAGAGCACAGAAGTATTTTGACCTCTATTCAGAATCTGAACAGCGGCTCGTCAAGGCGGAAGCGGCGCTGAGAGTTGCCAAGTGCCCCAATTGTGACGGTTCAGGTGGGATTCCAGTTCCATTGATCGAGCACTTCGTAAGCCACGAGATGGCACTAGACGCTGGCGATTCGTCAATGGAAGGAACGAGCATGGGTGTCGAGTGGGGCGTGGAACAGTGCCAATGGTGTGACGAGAGAAAGCAACTTCTGTCCGAGCAAATAGCTCCGCCTGATATCGCATCAGGTAATTCCGAACCCATTTCCCTCGCCTCCACTCCCAAGGTAGAAGCGGAAGAGAAAGACAAGTCTTTGGATTTATAAGAAGCGGAAGAACTAACCACCTGAAAGGACAGAAATATGCCAATGGATTTTCCTGATATGCGAAGCCTTAAGTTTGCGGCTGAGTGTCACAAGTTTCGTCAACCAAACGAAGGTGAAAGCGAAGATGATTACCGATCCGAGCTGGCCGATCACGTCGAGTCTCGTGACTTCGTGGAATCAATTGAAATTCGAAATAAAGTTGGTTGGGATAAATTCAGTGAAGGACAAAACAAGGATATGCTTAGACGCAGTGGTTTCAGGTCAATCTAATTCTGTCCCTTCACTCTAACGAAAACCATATGACGCCTCCGATAAACAAAGCAGCTTTATGAACTCAGCTCCCCTTCCATCTAAGGCAGGTCACGAGAAGACACAGAAGGAGTTTCGTCGTGTCTGCGATGCCACCGCGCATTGGTTACGCCAGAGCGATAATCCTGCCGTTGGTCATGGGGATGCACATCTTCTGCACGAGATCGCAACACTGATGGGATGGAAGCACGAAAGCTGGCGAACTGAATTACGAGTGCTGAATGCTCTCTCTAAAACACCCGGAGAACTTATTCAAACCTACGTTCAATACCGTCATTTATGCCGGAACTTTTATCTTCCGGAAAAATGCCCCGACCACCTAAAGCCATGACGAACCGTGCTCCTTTTCTACCTTGGTATCTTGATACTTGCAATCTTCTTGAAGTGATCGTGAAGGATTGCAGAGGCAACATGGTTCATTATAAGGACCTAGGAGGCATTCCAGATGAGTTTAAGTCCAGTCAACGAATCGAAGTTATTGAAGAGGCACACGCTAACGCTCAAGCAATGGTAGCTTGGTCACAGAAAGCGGATTCTGTCGGACAAAGCAACGAAGAGCAGCCTGCGCTTCCGGTTCCCCGAAACTCCTCCACATCCGAGACAATAAAGGAACGAGGCAGTCTCGGAAAATAAGGCTTTTCAATTCGTTCGGCGCGAGCAAGAGTTGTAATGCGATACGAGGAAACGACATGACTCACGTTGAGAAATTACGCGAACCGGCGCTGAAATAAATGTTCGCGAAAGTTTTCTCGCAAATCTACGACAGCAGCATAGTTGAAGATTCAGAGTTGCGTTATACTTTCATGGACATGCTTGTGCTCGCCGACCGTAACGGCGTCGTGGACATGACACACGAAGCGATCGCTAGACGCACGAATCGTCCAATTGAAACAATCAGACGCACGATTCTTCTTTTGGAGGGGCCGGACAAGTGCAGTCGAACACCGGATTACGCTGGAGCTAGAATAAAACGGCTTGACGATCACAGGGAGTGGGGATGGATGATCGTCAATTACGACTATTTCAGGCAACTTGCCAGCGAGGAGCAGCGTAGAGAAAAAACACTGACCAGAGTGCATAAGCATAGAAGAAAAGGAGAGGGAAATGGAGAAGGAGGAACGTTACAAAGCGTTACACCATCGTTACAGACATCTAACCGCACCCAAACTCAAATGCTTACGGTAGTTTCCTCGGAAACATTGCCACCCCCATTGAACACTCCTGCGACGATGGACGCTTGGGATAATTGGCAGGAACATTGTAGGCAACGAGGGAACAAGCTAACCGAGAGGGCGGCGCACGCGCAGATTAAAAAACTGAAAGAATTAGGGCCGACGCGAGCGATTGCAGCCATTACGCATAGCATAGAAAAAAACTATCAAGGAATCTGGGAACCAAAAGATGACGGCAAGGGTCCGAAACGATTGACTTACATGAACGGCGGAGAAAAATTGACAGAGAGCAACGCACTATGATCGCGCAACGATTTCCACAATCCAATATCACGTTCGAGAAACCGGAAGGTTGGACGGACGAGCAATGTCACGCCGTCGCGGGATTCGCAGGCGAAGATACAAAGGGCAGGAAAGTGGTTATCACGGCTTGGAAACCTAGCGCAGAGGAGTTGGTTAAACTGAATCTTGGCGAGCCGCTCTGGCTCATCATTAGCGGCAAGCGCATGGTTCCGGTGATCTTAACTACGAATGATCTATGGGAAGCGTCATGACGCTCACGAGACAATGGTTGAGGGAGAACCGCGAAACGTTAAACCAGCGCGACGGGAGATCGCTGCAAATAATGTTCAATGATGCACGATGTATGAGACGGAGGCTGTGTTCTCGTGCGCCTGAAGCTTACGTGTTTTGCAGACGACCGGCTACGCATAGCGCTGGACGAGAAGGCGAGATTCTTTTGTGCAAATCACATCGTGAGCAATAAACTGACGCAAAAAAAGATGAACATATTTTACAACGAGCGCGGCGAAACGAGAACTTGGTTTGTGATAGTGATGGCCCCAGTAGCGTTGCTAGTTATCGCGCTAATGATTTTAGGCATTGCCGTGTTACTGCCGATTTTAATCATCATCGGAATAATTGGGGCATCATGTAATTGGCTCAGCGAGATAGGCCGCAAATGAAATTCTTTAGCATAGGAATAATTTGGGTAGCGACAGCTTGGAGCGCGATCAGGTTAACTGAGATAACAGGGAGCACGACATCAGCAACGGTGACGACGATTATCGCAGCGTTGATTTGTTTCGGAGTGTTAGGTCATGGAAAAGCGCGCTAAAAAACAAAGCGGAGGAACCGCGACAGTGGAGTTCGAGCCGACGTCAGCATATGCACGCTTACAGGCGGACGTTGAACGGCGGCGGGCGCTTGGATTGTCGCATGACACAACGCCCCATTATTTTAGGAAAGAGCCGAAACCTGTAGGCGAGTTAATCAAACCAGCCTTAGACGCGATGATGGCGCGTCGCGGAATCACGGAAGCGGATGTCCGTAACGCGGAGAAAGAAATCGAGCGGATGGACGCGGAGGGAACGGATGAATTATTGACGCAGCGCAAGGAAGCGCGATGGCGCATACTTTGCCCCGCGAAATTCCGTGAGCCATATCGTGTCGAATTAGTGCCGGAATCAGTAAATCGCGAGAAAATTAAAGCGGTGCTGGATTGGATATTCAATCCAATTGGATTGTGGATTATAGGGGACACAGGATTAGCGAAAACGACCAGCGTATTCAAAATGCTTTACCGTGAAGTAATCGAGAAAAACAGGAGCGCGGTAATAATAGACGGAATTGCGTTTGCCAACGGATGCAGTGTTGCGTTCAGCGATTCAACCAGAACTGAGAAGTGGCTGCGGGAAATGGCGAAGCCGGACATTTTGTTTATAGACGATTTCGCGAAGCGGCTAACGCCAGCGACACAGACCGGATTTTTCGCTGTCTTGGACAGACGCACATCCAACTTGAAGCCTATCATCATAACGACCAATGTTTCCGGTCAGGCTCTTTTTGAGTCTCGACGCGATGGCGGCGTGTTAATTGAAGCGATAGTAAACGACCCGCAATTAGCAGGCCCTATGCGTCGGAGACTTAGGCAGTATTGCGTGCCGATTATTTTCTGATAGATAGAGATGCGAACATGGCAAAGAAGAACGAAGCGAAACCACGCAAGAGCACGACAGCCGACGAAGACTTACTTGTCGATTTGGTCGCGGCGTTTTGCCAGCACGCCAGAGACATCGGAGTGAATACGCAGCGACAAGGCGGCGAGAACGTCATGATTGAGTTTGATGTTAACCGGGACGATCATCCGCGAGTTGTCGGCGGGCAAGGCAAGCACATCACCGCACTGCGAACCATCTTCGAGTTCATTGGAGCGCGTGAGGCACGCAGAATCAGGCTGATGTTGAAAGAGCCGACACGCGGGCAGCGCGGATTGAATGCGCCGTTCAAAGCTAATTTTGATTGGGATGCGGAACCGACAGTGAAGTTGTTGCGCCGAGTGCTCGACAGAATCCTCGTTCACCCCTATTCGGTTGAAACGGTTCGATCCGGTGACACGACAAACGTCGAGGTGCGCGTGGACAAAAAAGAGCAGGAAATTATTGACGCGCTGAAACCGCATTTGCATCCCATTTTTCACGCTATCGGCAAAGAGAACGGACAAAATTTGTTTTTAGAGGCACCGCAACAAGTTCCAACGATGGCACCAGCATAGACAAACCAAATATGCCAGACGAATTACAGCCGAATATGATCGCAATTAGACTCCCTGCGTTATTTCAGCGCAAGGCGGTAAACGGGGACATAACCGGAACGCAAGTGATGGTCGAGTTGAAGGTGACGTTTCCTGACGGTTCAGTCGTCAAACGTAAGGAAGATTTTCGTGGGAAGTCGATGGGAGCTTACGAGCGGCACATCGAAATCAAACATCCTTCGCTCAGAGAAGGAACCGGGCGAGCGTAACATGATCAACAAGCCGGTTCGCGCCAACTGCGACATCTGCCACAAGATAATGAGACCGGGAACGTGGACAGAATGGAGCATGGGGTTGCGGAACAACGTGCGAGACTCGGTGCACGTGGCGCATACGACTTGTTTTGAGGCGACGAAGAAAAGGCTGGTCGTACACACGTTGGAAGTGATAACGGCATGAGCGCGATTAGAGACGAAAATCATCTAGCTTGGTGGGATTTGCCGTTGTCCGTAATTCTCATTGCATTAGTTGTGCCAGCGATAGTGTTTGTCGTCGCGCTATTCATTTGCGTAGTGATTCCTATAGGCGCGATCGGAGCTTCTTGGTCGTGGTTAATGAAAGCCGGAAGATGACAGGATATGTCCGCGCAAAGATTTGACAGTCCGTTACGTTATCAAGTGGACTCTCACACACGCGGAGAAACGAAACACTTAGTGGAGATAGACGCTTACGACGGTGCAGGGAAATGCTCTTGTGAACATTTCACATTCAGGCTTGAGCCATTATTGAAACAAGGCAACATCACTCCAAGCGACGCGACGCGGTGCCATCACATAGTCGAGGCGCGCGAAGTGTTCACGGACGAAGTGATAAAGCTCATCAAACAGCAACAAGAGACGAACGGCACCGCGCGCAAAGAGAGACAACACGCATGATATGACTCACGATATAAAATCAGACTTGAAAGAATACCCGTTGCTCGTTTCAGGAGAGCAAACGTTTATCATCAGGCGCAACGAAAATTTTGTGATTGGCGGTTTGGTAACGGTGAGAGAGTTCGACGCGGCGCACAACAAATACACGGATAAGACCGCGACGTTTAAAATCACGAGCATTCAAAAAGGCGAAGACCATTCTGCTGTGCTCAGTCCACTGTTCGTCGTGCTTTCGCTTTCACGAATGGGCAACGCGCAACCGCAAGAATGAATCGGGAGCGGTTGCGGCAACTGCTCCCGAACGCTAGCGCCAGCATGATCGCGTTGAACGCGGACAGCGAAGAGGCAGCCAAAGACACAGCGTTAAAAGGAGCGCCGAAAGGCAGGCAACCCAATCGAACGGAGCGCGAGTATGAATTAATTTTGCGCGCGCAATTTCCGCACGCAACGATTCGATACGAAGCATACACGCTCAAGCTCGCGGAGGGATGCAGATACGTGCCGGACTTCGCGGTGGAGCACGCGGATGGGACATTGGAATTCTACGAAATAAAAGGTCGCTTCATTTTCTCTAAGGCGTTGACCAAGCCGAAAACCGCAGCCGAGTTGTTTCCGCAACGATTCACGCTAGCGCAGAAGACGGAGAGCGGGTGGGAAATTACGCCGCTGCGTGGTAAAATCGACCATGTCCCTCGTGAAACCAGCCTCAAAAAATAGTTTTGAAATAGCGCTTTACACGGGGCCGTTCACGCCCCATATTAGGGGCATGACACGAAATGAAAACAAAGCGATAGACGGCATCGGCGCAGAGATGGGGCGGCGCGCGATGATTCAAGCGGTGAACGGAGCGCAGCGGTATTTTGCGGCACATAAGCTGGCGGCTGATAGTTCAATGTTAGCGGCAGCAATCGAAAAACACATGCGCGCCGCGCTTCCAGAAGCGATGAAAGATATGTATGCGGCATTGGACTGCGGAATGACGCAGATCGCAGGGTTGACGTTCAACGCGAGTATGGTTCAAGCGGGAATCGCAGCGGCGAAGGAAGTGACCACATCGGAAACGGCGGTGCAACTGTGAGCGATACTCAACACCTAACATTTCAGAACACCGTCCGCATTGAGCACGGACGTTATTGCGCCGACAGACGGCGGAAAGTGAACAGGGTGCTCGCAGCGTATCGCGGCGAAGATGGACAAGAATACCGTAAAAGTTTCACAAGTTACAGGGAGCCAGTAGTTCCGCCATCTGGCACGCACGACGAACTGAACGCACGAAAGGAGCAATTCTAATGATCACGCGCGGACTGAGACTCGGCTGCACAAAGTTCCGTCACCAGCAACTCGGCATTCACGCTGTCATCAACGCACGGGCCGGGCGGCAGGATTTGAACGACCTGACAATTGAGGACATCGAGTTGTGGCGAGATGGCCAGAAGATCAAGCAGTACCGCGAGGAGCGCGTCGCGATTCATCAATTCAACTCTCGGTTCGCGCGGCGCAATAAGGCGCGACTGGCGCACCTAATCAGCGAACTGGAATGAAATGCTACATTCTACAATCTTGGGATAGATGGGGCGTTGATACCGTGCTGGAATCGGTTTGGCTAAATAAGGAAGCAGCCGACGCGGAATGTGAACGGAAAAACGAAGCGCAGAAAATTCCAGGCACGCAAGATCGTGCGCCTGATTATTGGAGTTACGGGGTTGTCGAATGCGAATTTCACGGGGAGTGCGAGTCGTGAGTGAACCTTGGAAAATCGAATACGGAAACGATACCGGCCCAAATGATGATTGTTTCATCGAGTGGTGGGATGTGACGAACGGTGAAAAATCATACCGCTGCACAGACAAAGATGACGCTGAATGGCTAATGATCTATGTCCTCTTTCACCAAAAAGAACAATTATTAACAACCAACGCAGCATTCAAAGAAATTGAAGCGCAACGGAACAGTTTAGTGACGGAAGTCGGAAAACTTCGGAGCACGCTCGAAAAAGCGGAATCCGCATTTCTAGCTCTGCAAGGAACGTGGCTGGTGGCAATGCACCGATGCGACATGAACAAAGAGATGGATCATTTACAGCGCATTTTTGCGCGTAAGTGGAGGAACGAATGAAAGCCGTAATCATACAATTAGCTCGTCACGAGGATGACGCGCGCAAAACGGCGGCGATCATTGAGATGGATGGCGTCAGGTTCTTTTCGGTGACGCCGGGGAGCGCGGACGAGGCTCGCAAAATCAACGAGCCATTTAAGAGCGCGCGGATGATAATGCATCCCAAAGGGCTTAAGTGGATTCCGAAAGAGGTATGAGAAATCACGACATGAAAGTCCCGCTCCAGATTCAGGATAATCTCACTAGCCCGAATTTTTATGACCGCGTAATAGCGATAGCGGCGGAGTGGGCTACATCCTGCACGTGCGCGGACGTTAACGCGCCGTGGGAGTGCAGCGAGTGCACGACGAACATGGTCAGAGCGATAAGACGAGCCTACGCAGAGTGCAATCACTACTTCGAGGGAGTTGTAAACACAGCGGAGATGCGGCCAATGCGCCAGACAGTTTTGAGCCCGATTCCATGCATTCACTGCAATCTGCCGCTGTCTCGACACGCACCGGCCCTACATTCCGGCCCCAGCAGGCGTAGTTGTCCCGATGGCTACGGCTGGCACGATCACAACGTCTTTTGTCCGGGTCTAGGCTTTAGCAATCCGAAACCATGCGTTCACAAGTTTGGCCAAACCACATGTGGTTATACCGAATCAGAACACACTGATCGGTTTACTCACCAATACGAAGCGCCAGATCAGGAACCAACAGAAGCAGATTATGCGGCGCATCAAGCAGAGTGCGACAAAGACGCCGAGAACACTTGCCCCGACTGCAATCACAAACGCGACAAGCCGAGCGACACGTGCCCAATGTGTGACCGCCCGACGATCTTAAAGCAATGTCCGTTCTGTCAGGCGTCGCCGGTAGAGTCGCCGCATTGGAGGCGGCATTACGGTTGTCCTACTGAAAGTTGTGCTGCATTCGCGGCCAACCTTCCGGCAATCGAATGGAACACGCGTTGCGAAAACCTCACGCTGACAATCGAAGATTGGTTAAAAGATCATCAATGATATCCGAGCGACAGATATGCACACCGGAGCGCCCTATGCCAAAAGGCGCTACAGGCCGCTGGCAGCACACAAACACCCACGAAGTCGGACAACAAGAAAGCGGGTGGCCAAGCGGAGATATAATTACGGTGCGCTGTAAAGACTGCGGGCTTCAATGGAAAGAGGAGCTACCGCAATGAGCGTCCCGCTAACATCATTCGAGCGAGCGGCCCGGCTATTCAAGCAAGCCGAAAAACTCGGATGCGACACCCCAACCGAGAGCATGATCGCGGATGCAATTCAGGACGCGGAGTTCGATACGCTGAGCTATCCCGACATCATTGCAGAGCGTCACGGCCAGCAAGAATCTAAAACGCGGCGAGTGCTTGATGCTCTCGCGGAAATTAAAAGCACGACGCCCTATAATGGCGGTTACGTCAAGATCGGCCAGATTTGCGACGGATTTATTCCATGCCCCGACTGCGGTCGTGACCCTGAATCGGTAACGTGCCACTGCAAGCCAGTGGAGGACTTCGAGGGTTGAAATAAAAGCTTTACAAGGCTCCGAAAACGGAACATAGGTAATCTCACGCGATGGGAACGAAACGAAAAGAAGCGGTGTTGGAGCCAACGAAGGAAGCTGAGGCGCAGTTCATGCAACCGATCATTGACGGCTTGAACGGAAACCGTGGCGCACGCACGAAACTCTTGGAGTTGCGCACGAGCCGGAAAGCCGATCAGCCGCAATAGAATCACGCGATGGCTGCGAGAAGAAAAGGCTAACAGAGAATCGCCCCATCTTGGGATAGCGCTCTTGATGAAAGAAGTTTTTGACGGGAACCGCGCGACAATTTGCCAGACACATCCTCTTCGATACTGGAACAGGAGACCGGCGAAACCAAAAACGAAAACGAAGCGAAAGGCATAGACAATGAAAAAATACGAACTCCATCCGCTGGCGGATATCTTCCCCTCACTTAATGGGGACGAACGCGCGAAGCTACTCGGCTCGCTGAAAGAAAACGGGCAACTCGAAGACATCGTGTTGCATGAAGGAAAAATTTTGGACGGCGCGAACCGCGACGTGCTTTTAACCGAGGCCGGAATCACTCCGCGCTACACCGAATGGTCGAAGTTGCCGGAAGAGAAGCGCGGTAAGAGTCTACTGGAATACGTCATGGCGAAGAACTTCGACCGTCGTCATTTGAACGCATCACAAAAAGCGACAATTGCCGTCGAAGTGGAGTCGCTATTTGCGGAGTTAGCGAAACAACGTCAAGGCACAGCGGGAATAGGAGCGCCAAAAGGCGCTAATGGTGCGCAGCAGGCCGACGAACACAATCAAGATACCGGGGGAAGGCCGGAAGATGAAAGCCAAGCGCCCGGGAAAAAAGGCGGGAAAAAGTCCACGACAGGCAAGGCCGCAGCCGCAGCCGCGAAAGCGACTGGCGCGAGCACGCGCATGGTTGAGAGAGCGAAGTCGCTGAAAAAGAAAGACCCGAAGAAATTCGCAGATGTGAAGGCCGGAAAAGAAAAACTCGGCAAGGCTGCGAAGGACGCAGACAAGGAAGCGAAAGCTAAAGCGGAACTGGCCGACGCATTGAAGCGCATCGGAAACGTTGCCGGGAAAGACGTGGCAGCGATCATGGAAAAGCGGAAGCGCGCCGAGATTCTCGAATACGGCGGCATGAAGGACGATGACATACTGAAAGTGCGCGGCTTGATTCAGTCGGGATTCCCGCTGGCGAAGGCGAAGAAATACCGGATGACATCGCTCACGCGAACGCACAGCATCGGCGACTTGTGCACGCGCGCTTTGGCGCAGGGCGTGTCGAAGGCCGGGAGCTACGACTTGGACATCGTGCACGAGGGCGTGTCATTGCGTGTCAGCGTGAAGAAGGGCATCACAGCGCCCGCTAAGAAATAAACACTTTCGCCAATTCCGGGCTGATCGTTGAGGGACAGTTAGACCGGGGAAAGCGAAACTCCTGCCGCCAGCGCACCGAGTAGATACGGGAAGCGGGGCGGCGGAGAAAACAACAAGACAAACTGAAAGGATAATTATTATGGGCGGTGGAAGTTTCGATCCAAAATCATACGCAGCGTTCTCCGCAACGACGCGAGGTAAGACAGTTGACGAGGTTTACTCCTCGCGCGGATTAGACCCGAGCCTTAGCCCGCTCGGAGTGAAGGTGAGGGAATCGCGCGACAGCGCGGACAATCCTAACTCTACGCCGCTTATCGTGGCGCTTGACGTGACGGGGAGTATGGGGATGATCGCCGACGTGATCGCGCGGACGGGACTCGGCGTCCTGTTCAACGAGATTCTCGACAGCAAACCGATCGTCGATCCGCATCTCATGTTCATGGGCGTAGGCGACGCGCACCACGACCGCGCTCCGCTTCAAGTCTCGCAGTTTGAGGCGGACAACCGGATCGTGGAACAATTGACGAAGCTGTGGCTCGAACACGGCGGCGGCGGGAACTGTTCGGAGTCTTACAACCTGCCGTGGTATTTCGCGGCGGCGCACACAGTTCTCGACAGCATGATTAAGCGCGGGAAGCGCGGCTACCTGTTCACGGTCGGGGACGAAGAGGCTCCAGCGGCGGTCACGAAAGCGCAGATCAAAACGATTATCGGAGACGACCTTGAACGCGACCTGTCGTCGTTGGAAATGCTCGAAATGGCGAAGCGTTCCTATGACGTGTTTCACATCATCATTGAAGAGGGCGATTGGGCGCGCCAACGCCCCGGCCCAGTGTTCGATAGTTGGACGAAGCTTCTCGGGCAGAACGTAGTGAAGCTGGCGGATCACACGAAGCTCGCGGAGACAATCGTCAGCATCATCGAAGTCCGCGAGGGTCGGGACACGAGTAAGCTCGGAACGAAATACGGGACGGTCGTCGAAGAAGCAGTGCGACATTTACCGGCAGGCCGGAAGCCTGCTCTGCTCGGCGCATGAAAACTGCGCGCGTAGTCATCGGCGCGAGTTTTGGAGATGAGGGCAAAGGAATCACGACGGACTACCTCTGCGCGCAAGAAGGCGCAGGGGTAGTCGTCCGGTTCAACGGTGGAGCGAACGCCGGACATACTGTCGTAACGCCGGACGGGGAACGCCACGTTTTCCGCCACTTCGGTTCTGGAACGCTACTCGACATCCCTACTTTCCTGTCGCAGTTCTTCGTTCTGAACCCGATCCTATTTTTCGAAGAGCGGCAACAATTGATCGCGCTCGGATTTTATCCTGTCGTTTACGCGCACCCCGATTGTCTCGTAACGACATTTATGGACATGATGATCAATCAGCACAAGGAGAACGCGCGCGGCAAAAAACGTCATGGTAGCTGCGGGATAGGATTTCACGAGACGCAGAACCGGTCGAAGGTTGCGCACCTGAAAATAACGATGAGCGATCTCTGGAACGGCGGTCGTCGGCTCGAAGAGCAGATGGAAGAAATCTGCGGGAAATACGCGAAGTTCCGTTGCGGTCTAACCTTCAACGACGGAAACGTAGTCGAGAAATTTATCGACGGTTGCCGGATGTTCGCGGACGCCGTTCACCCGCTCGGGATAGGCCAGTGCATTGATCCTGTATTCGAAGGAGCGCAAGGGTTGCTACTCGATCAAGACAACAAAGCGTTCTTCCCGCACCTGACGCATTCGAACACCGGAATGAAGAATGTCGAGACACTCTGTGCTCAGGCCGGAATTGACCGGAAGGAAATTTACTACGTGTCGAGGACTTACTTGACGCGTCATGGCGCAGGCCCTCTCCCCGGTGAAGACGAGAACATGTCGTTCGAAGACGACACGAATAAGCCGGGAGCGTATCAAGGCGCACTTCGATTTGCTCCGTTAGATCGTCACCTGCGGGAGCGATGCGCGGCGGACGCCGGATCGAATTCGTGGAAGCTAGTCCTGACGCATTGCGATCAACGAGCCGCGCCGTGCAAGGCGGATTTATATAGCACCGGGCCAACGCGCAGTTCGGTAACCGAAAAAGTGCCGGAATTGATTGAGGCATGAAATCAGAAATTCGAACTACGATGAACGGGAAACCTGTATTCGAGTTACCCGCGCGCTCGGTCATCAACTTTAAATCCGGCTTCAAAGAGAAGCTGCTTTGCGACGGCCCAACATTCTCGACCGGAACGGCGTGCGCATTTTCATGCAGTTTCTGTTACGTTCCAGCGGTTTATCGGAAAATGTTGGACGGCTTCCTGAAAGAGACAGGGAAACGGCACGAGGACATCGTGATTCGCAGAGCCAATCCGATTAATATTCTGGAAGGGCAGCTACGCGAGCGCGGAGGAAAACCAAAGTTTCTTTCACCGAACGACACGCGAGTCATTTATTCATCGCCAGCGGTGGACGTAGCGGCGAACATTGAATTGGTTCGCGAGACAATCGAGTGTTGCAAAAGCATCTTGTCGCTTACGAATTGGCAGATCAGGCTACTCTCGAAATCGAACTTGCTCCCAAAGATCGCGCAGGGATTAGACGGTAATTGTGATCGTGCCGACGCGAGATCAAAAGTGATTTACGGTGTCAGCACCGGCACATTGGATAACAAACTGGCGAGCGCCTTTGAACAGGGTTGCCCGTTGGTGAGCAAGCGAATTGAGTCGTTGCATTGGCTGCAAGACAACGGCTTCAGAACATACGGGATGATTTGCCCGTCATTGCCGCAAATGGATTACGCTAAATTCGCGCGCGAGATGGCTGACGCGATTCGATGGGAACAATGCGAGCATGTCTGGGCGGAAATCATAAATGTGCGCGGCGAATCAATGGAGCGCACGGCACACGCGCTACGTGAAAGTGGATACGAATGGCAGGCCGAACAACTTGAATACGTCGCGGCGGACAAATACGCATGGGAATTGTATGCACGCGAAACATTCGAGGCGCACGCGAACATTTACGGCGACAGCGGAAAGTTGCGCTTCCTGCAATACGTGAACATCAACAACATGATTTATTGGGGCGACCGGGAACGTATCAAGAAAGGGGCAGTGTGTTTGTGATGACGCGACAGACAATCGCCTGCCCGGAATGCGGCAACCGGCGCTGCGAAGTAATCGATAGCCGAGAAATAAAAGAGGGCGACACAATTCGCCGCCGCCGGAAATGCGAGAACGGACATCGCTTCACCACGAAAGAAAGAATCGACCAAGGTGACGCGCATCCGCAATTGAAAGAGCCGACAGAAATTGTAAGCGGAATATGGATGCATCCGCAATTTGCGTAGCGGCGGAGCAAGGCGAACTTTGGCCGGAACAGATTGGCACCGAACCGCGCGAATGCGCTTGTTGTCAAAAAGAGTTTCAAGCACCGCGCGACCCCGGCACGCGCCCGTTCGCGCAGAAGATGTTTTGCGATCCGTGCGCGGATAGCGTTTGTTTTTACGGTGAAATGTTGATGCGGTCAAAAAGCAGGCGGCGGGCCGACCTCAAGCCGAAAAAGAAACCGGGCAAGAGACGGCCTAAACGCCCCGCCAGCGAGCCGGAACGCCCGGCGACGCAGGATGATAGCCCCGGCGAACCGGATGCGGAGATGCGGGCGGCGGCGAGCGCCATGCTGACAGGGCAAAATCCCCGTAAAACCGGCCCCAAAAAATAGTTGAAAATAGCGCTTTACAACGGGCCGTTCGCGCCCCATATTAGGGCATGACACGAAATGAAAAAACTCATCAAGCTGGCGAGCGGACGCAACACACACCGGGACCGTGGAGGGTGAAGGACAAACGAGGTGATGCGTTTGCGCACGGCGTGTTCGTTTGTTGGGGCGAAGGCAATATGGTCATCGCCAAAGTTTCATTCGGGGAGGCCATGTATCGACCTGAAGGTAAACCAGAGGCCAACGCCCGCCTGATCGCAGCCGCGCCGGAGTTGCTCAAAGAACTAAAACATCAGGTTGAATACATGGCGCGCATAAATCCAAATGGCGAAGATTCCAAGGCTGTGAAATTCGCTCGCTCCGCCATCGCCAAAGCAGAAGGAAAAAGACTCTAACAAATCGTGTCATAACGAGCCGGAGCGGGGGAGCAGCGAACCTGCTCCGGCAACACGAGGAAACAAGATTATGAAAACCGATCAAGAAAAACTGGACGCAGCGGAACCCATCGGTGTCACGGCGGCGATAGCGCATTTGACCGAGCGAAACGCTCCGACGATCCGTTTCGCCGATTTTTACGTAAAGCAATTGAGCGAACTACCAGAGCGGAAACAGGCCGCGATCCGTATGATGCCGACAGGATTAAACGCGCGGGTGTTCGAGCAGGAGGCGCGGAAAGCATACGTAGCGTTTGTCAAACCGAATACCGAACGCAAATCGGAACCGGCGACAGCGCGAAAGAATCTCGGCTTCGTAAACGGATGGAAAGAAACACCGCAGATCGTGAGTGACTGCGAGGCGGCGGGACACAAGCGCCGTGGAACGCATGACGGAACACGCTGCTTGTCCGAAACGTTCTGCGACATCTGCAATTACAAATTCAGCATGGACTCGGGAGACTGAGATGAGTATTCAAAATTGCAAAACGGTCTTTGCTGTTCCCGGCGAGGATTCAATTATCGACTATATCAACCCTGCTACGGGTCGCAGTTGGATCAACGATGAGACACTTGAGCAAATCCGCAAACGATATCCGCAGGCCGAAGTGGTGAATTGCGAGAATCATTTCTCGGCCATAGCCGCGAGGCAGGATGCTCCGTTGGAGTGGGATGAAACCACTCGTGAGAAATACGAGGAAATGTTGAACTGCCTACCGCCCGAGGATTTCAACCGTTCGTTTACGGCATTTTTAGTCGGAGAACCGAGCGATCATCACGCGACAACTGGACAACCACGTTATCAGGCGTTTCAAATTCACAGCGGTAAATACTGGCAGTCCAATCGGCCAATAACGAGGAAGGAATTTCGGATAATATGAGCATCAAAATCAAACGGTTCACGAACGGCCTGTGCGTAACAGTAAAGGACGGGCCACTCAAGGGCGTCAGTGGCACGGTGCGGCGGTGCAGAATGAATGATAACGGCGCGTGGGTAGAGATGGACGATCTGCCGGAAGGGAAAGTTGACGACAGCTTATTTCCGTTCGCGCATCAAAAAGGCGACAGACGCCAGAATCACACACTCCTTTACCCGGAAGAGTGCACGCTCGGAAAGGTGGAAAAGTGAAAACGAATAAAGTCGCGATCATCGAAAAGGGTAATTTCGAAGCGATGCACAAACAAGGCGCGGAACGCTATGGCGGCGCGTGGTTGTGCGCCAACATGGCGACGGCAGAACATGCACGGAGCAGAACCGACGTAAGTAATCCAGCCATGAAGGGCTTGCTGACCCTGGTTACCCTCCGAATCCTTATGGCACTGGAAGTTGGTGGATGGCTGAAAACAGGAACAGTTCGGAAGGCGGACAAGTGAAGCGACGAAGTAAAGTTGGCAATCCTGGCGAGGTTAAACAGTTCATCGTTAACCCGGAATGGGAGAATAGCGAAGAAGCGCGAGAGAAAGTAAGTCGCGTAACGAAGAGTTGGGCGCACGCGTCGAGAGGATACAATGTGTTTTCGCACTACTACCCGCAAGATTACGGACTCGCGTTGCCGGAAGAAGGCGGCTGGATTCGTGTCAACAAGCCGCCATCATCAACAGAATACACCGTGCCACCGTTCAGCATGTGGTATGCGATGAACTGGCAATGCGACATTGGTGAGATAGCCGGAGTTAAACCAAAGCGCGTTAAGATTCAAACGCCAGCGGGTGATCTTGGATTATGGCCCAGTGAATACTGTGTCGTGAAGAGTATCACGGAATACGTTGGCAGGGAGAGCGAAGGTATTTTCTTTCGCACGCTTGGTGGCGAATCAGCATTTCAAACTGACGCATTATTTTACATTTTATCGCGAGGCATTCCACGACAACAGGCGTGCATGATGTTGCTCGATCAAATGCGTGACATGGCATTTGGGTGGTTTGAAATTGCACCGCATTACGGAGAATATTACGGCTTGGAATGGCCGGAACCAAGTCACTGCCCATTTGCGCTCCAACGCCAGCAGTGGATTGCAGAAGAACAGGAGGCTGCATGATGCCGTGGTGGGAGATAGCAGCATGGGTGACGCTCTTCGTCGGAGTGCCTGTAACGTTCACGATCAGCGTGTTCAAGACGAACAGGCCGCGCGGGATGAATCAACGGGAGCAGCGGCGATGACGAAATTCAAGACCGGCCTTGGCAAAATTGAGCGCGTAGAGTGCGACCGCGAGACCGAAACAATGGTATGGGTAAACGGGCGCGGCTACAAAAAGCTGACGAGTTACGAGAGCTATTTCGATTCATGGAACGAAGCTAAAGCGCACATGATCCGCAGAGCAGAGGAAGACGTTAAGTGGCACGAGCGCCAGTTGGATGCGGCGAAAAGTAAGCTGGCAAACGCGCGGGCGTTGCAAGAAGTAAAATGAAGCTGACGCCTTTGCCGGTCATGCGAGCGATGTGCAAGACTTGTCCATTTAGAGATGACAGCCCGCACGTAGAACTAAGGGGATTACTTGAAGAATCTGCGCTGACGAACGCATCGCGGATTTGTCATTCAACCGGAGGAGGTAACGCGCTTTACCGCAAGCCAACCGGGAAGAAAGAAAAGCTTTGTAGAGGGACGCGCGACTTACAGTTAAAGGTATTCTTCGCGATGAATGTCATCGCAGCTCCGACAGATGAAGCATGGCAATCCAAAGTCGATGAGATTAACAAAACACGAAAAACTGGTAGTGAGCTACTTTGAAAAATTTATGAGTCGAGAATCACGTATCGAATTTGATCGCAATTATTGCAGCCACTACGCCCCGAAACCGGGTCGCATATCGAATGACAATTGCGCGATTGGATGCGGGGCGTCGGATGCAATGGACAGAGCGCGCGCGGCGGGCGAGCCGAACATGAGTCCATGTATTGGAGGCCACAAAGCTTCCGATGCGCTTTCGCTGTGTCCAAAGTGGGAGCGCAGATCGCTGGAGCACGCCGAGAAGCGCGCGAATGGGTGTTGCCTCCGATTGAGCATGGTAATTTTAATGAACGAACGTAATCACCTACCGGCAAGCGAGTTGCATCATCAGGAGCGGCAATCCGTCAATTCTGACACCACCAGCTTGTCGCCGAGCTGTGAGGCGCATAGAATATTGCGCAGTGGCCCACGCAGCATTTCTGGCGCACCGCTTGAAGGAGACAAGCTTGTGAAGTTCGCCTATCTCGACGAAAGCGGAATATCGGTAAACGAGCGCATATCGATCGTTGCTGCGGTGATAATCGACGCTGATTCGCAATGGAGGCGCGTCGAGAATCATCTTCATTTGCTCGCAAAAGAATTTGTCCCAGAAAAGGCCCTTGAAAACTTCAAGGGCTTCCACGCTACAGAGCTATTTCACCGACCGCCTCGCTTAGACGTTGAACGGCCACACGAAGCACTCAAAGAGATATTGAAAATTCCGGCCAAATTCGGCCTTGGCGTCGCTTTTGGATTCTTCCGAAAACCAATAATCGATAAACCGGAAAATCAATCTCAAAAACAAAGGCGAAGCGAGGCAAGCGATCAAGCTCACAGGAGCCACGCGATATCTTTCGCCATGTGTTTTATGGGCGTCGAAATGTATATGCAACGCCATACGCCGCATAACGAAATCGCTACGCTAGTTGCTGAGAACAATACTGAGACTGGCAAAACGGTTAAGCGCGTCGCTGCGTCAGGTGGTAAGGAGATCGACGCTAGGGCGCGGCGAATGGCTTTTGACTGGCAAGTAGGAGGTGTGGCAATCCCCGCTCCCATACGGCGAATCGTTCATAGAGTTTTCATGGCGGAAAAGGATGAAGCCTCTCTGCTACAGATAGCAGACGCCTGCGCAACGGTGATTCGATATTGCCTTGAGGGCAGAAGCAATGCCGCCGAGTTTATCGACGCTCTTAGCGTAGGCCACCCCGAAAACATCCACGATCACGGGACTCACCTAATCGCTGATAATGAGGCCGGATACAACATCCTAACTTTTGGCGACCATCCTGAACTTGTTTGAATAAATCGCTAATCTTTCCGGTTTACGTCAATCCAAACTGGGCACATATTTAGCGCGATGTCAGAGCCACTCGACGAGAGCCAGGAAGCAGCGCGCAACGTTGACCGGATAACGGATTCCGAGCCGGTCAACGGCGAGGATTTGCTTGGCTCAGAGGATTTGAAGCGCCAGTTACGCGAAGTCAGGGAGCGCCTCAAAAGCGAGTCAGCGAAGCCAGCGGGCAAGTAACCGGTCGAGCAGACCAGAGAAGTTCGATTCCCGTTTCTTCGCCCGCGCAACGTTCTTCGCCGTGAGCGTCACGGTGAACATCGCTTTGCCCTCGGATTTCCGGCCAGCGCCCTCTCGTTTCCCGCCCCATTCAGTCAGTTTCTTCATGATAAAATACTTATATTTTCTTCTTTACTTTCTTGATTATACACGTATAGTTTCAAGAAGCAAAGAAAATAATATGGCAAACAAAAGACTCTCCAAAGAAAAGCAGGCTTTAGTTTTGGCGTCGCTCTGTGAAGGAGCGCCAATCGAGGCCGTTGCTCGCGTTTTCAAGACCGGCACAAACACGATCACGCGAATCATTCGCGAGACTGGCGAAGCGTTCGCCGATTACATGGATGCGAACTTGCGCGACCTGCCTTGCCTGCGAATCGAGATGGACGAGCAATGGCAATATGTCGGCTGCCACGCGGGAAGGATGATGCAGCCGGAAAAGGGGCGCGGAGATTTCTGGCTTTGGGCTGCAATCGACGCGGACACGAAACTGGTTTTCTCGCATCGCATCGGGAAGCGGGATTGGTCAACTGGCTATCAGTTTGTTGGCGACGTGCGGAAGCGCGTCAAAGGGCCGGTGCAAATCGCAACCGATCAACTGCCAGCTTACGCGGGTCATATCCGAACGCACTTTGGCTACGAGGGCTATTCATACGGAACAGAGACAAAGATATTCGGCGAGCCGCACCTACCGGACGGCACGCTGGCACGTCTCGGACACAATGAAGGTGTCCGCAAGATGGTGACAGCGGAGCGTGAAGCGGTAGTAGGCTCGCCGGACTTAGAAACGCTCACCACGAGCCATGTCGAGCGCGTCTTTCTGACCGTCCGGCAGGAATTGAAGCGGTTTCAACGCAAGGGACTCGGCTACAGCAAAGATTTGGCTACGCACAAGGCGGCGGTGGCGATGTTCCTTGGCGTTTACAACTTTGTGCGGAAACACGCGACGCTCAAAACAACGCCAGCGGTCGCAGCGGGCGTCGAGGAAAAGGCGTGGAATTTAGAACGAGTCGTGGAAATGACGGCGGATTACATGCGCCGGAAAGAGGACGCGAAGTTTGAGATGGCGTTCGCCGAACTGGAATGACAAAATCCGAATCGAAACACGAAATGAGCGACGATTTTAAGGACACATTTGTCAGCATTAGTCTTTCACTCTTGATCGCCAACGCTGAGAGGGACGTGCTTCTAAAAAGTATAGAGCTAGTTGCTCGTGCAGCTCACATGGAGACAATTGAGGGTATATCTTTCCCTGATTGGTTCTCACAACAGCGCGTCCTTGCACTTGAGGATGAGCTTGTTTCGATTGAGGATAAGAATCCAGCGTTAGCCGCGATGCTGCAAGATCATCTCGATAAGCTGAAGAGAAAAGGTGGTATAACAGATTCCGAATAGCGAGCCAGAAACGTTTCATAAACTAACTTTAGTCCTATGCCAAACACACCTACTCCGCAAGCCAGTAATAAGCTGCAAGCGTTAGTTACTCTGATATTCCTTTTTTCGGTGGGTTGCGCTGACACTCCTCCTTTGGCGAGTTCCCGTGACGAATCTTCCGCCAAAGGCTTTCCGGCTAATCCTGAGCGCGCGATGGTCTACATTTACGCTGACTTCGCTCCGATTCATACGCATAACATTCCGGTTGTGATCGGCACGCAAATCGTCGCGCAGTTAGGCGGCGGCACGTTTCTGTTGACCGGCCTTGCGCCGGGGAAATACACCTTCACGTCCGTCGGCGGCGCGAACAACCCTCCATTAACCCTTAATGTCCAAGCCGGTCGGGTTTACTTTCTGCGGATGCACCAGCTCTGGGGCTACGGTTACCTAGGCGGGGCTGAATACATCGCGGTGAATGAGAGCGAGGGTAAGAAGGAAGTTCTTAAGCGTCGCCGCGTGCCGCTAGTAACGAACTAGAAAGTAGTTTACTTGACCTAGCAGGTATGTTTAACTAGCTACTAGGTTCGGTTTTGTCTCGGCAGGAATCGAACCTGCACCTTCCCGTCATATCCTTGGAGTCGGATTGGGGCCGTGCTTTCCGTTACACTACGAGACACAGTGATGCCCCGACCGCGCGCAAACACGGTCGGGGCAAATCTTTTTGTGGGAAGAGTCTGCCGTCCGAAGCCTGTGAAAAACTGAAAGAAGAGTCAGCCGCCGAGGTCTTTCGACTGTCGGCAGGCATGGACGGCAAAGAAAATAAATTCATCTCTTTTCGGCTTTTCACGGCCTCTAAACCAAAAAAACACGAAGCCCCTTGCGAGGCAATTCGTGTTCGTGCCGTGATTGAAAGCGATTCAGCGCTCCCTGTCAAACTTATTTCAATCGGAGCGGGCAGCGTTGCGCCGTGACCATAAAAACCATACCGAATCGGAGGCAACACCCGCGAATGCCATCGAGGAAAGCATGGGACGGATGGCGATTGTGATGTCCGTGGTAAGTAAATGGCGGACTTGGACGAAAGCAAATCGACTGGCGAAACAAGAAGTGGTTGAGTGCCCGAAGTGCAAAGGAAGACTCCACCTCAGCCAGTCGTCATACAACGGACACGTCCACGGGCACTGCGAAACCAAGGACTGCGTTTCTTGGATGGAGTAACGCGATGAAAATTCAAAGTAGCCCACTACCGGAAAACTGCGATTGACATGAAGGCTAAGACGGATTAAAAGCGAGTAATGAAAAACTTCATCGTCGGATTACTGGCACTCGTCGCAATCAGTTTCGCGACGGTGGATAACGCGAAGGCGCAAGTGGCAATGTTCAAGGGCATGACGACCGGGGCGCATGTGGAAGTGGGACCGGGCGGAATTGCAGCCGAGAGCACGACCAGCACGGCAACATCGACCGTGCACGCCGCGACGCTTAACACGGACAGCGGCACGATCACAACCGAGGCGCTGACAACGGCGGGGTTGGCTGACTACACGTTCACGTTGACGAACAGTCAGATTACAGCAGCGAGCAAGGTATTCGTCACAGTGGCGAATGGAACCAATACGCAAGGCACGTTGGGCGTCGGCACTGTAACACCCGGCTCCGGCTCGTGCGTCATTATGATTCATAACCTTCATGCGACGCAGGCTCTTAACGGCACGCTCAAGCTCGGTTTTTTCACCGTCCAATAATTTTCGGGGCTATACTTGGTTTCGATTCAACGATTGAAACGAGAGACGCACGCAGCGGATGCTCGCTAGGCCGCTCTAAATCCTGCGAGCAAAAAACAAGTGAAGACAGTAATGTTATCACGGTCGATTTCGCTCCGGCGAAGTTGGCTCTCGCAGCTTAATTGACTGCGACGTTCATGGTTGCCGATGCTCGCTAGAAACCAACTGAACGACGACAGCGAGATCGCTGGCCCACGATACGGGCGGCGGCTGGGCGCAACCAGCAAGGTGAGTAACCGGCAGTCTGAATCCTGCGAAGCTTGATTCAGTGGTGGAAGGCGGGCGGGGAACCGCACGCCCCATAAGCGTGTAATTCGGATTTCGCGGAGAGAGTTGAAGACGAGGGTTCGAACCCCTCTAGCTCCAGAATAAGGGTTTACTTGTTAGGCGGAACGCGAGAAAATAGCCGCATGAAACTCACAGACGCTGTGCGCCTAGCTTTTGCGAAGGGATATCGAGTAAATCAACAAGGGAATGTTTTCAGTCCAGTAGGAAGACAAAGGAGGCTGCAAGTTAATCGCTCAAGCGAGACGCACTATTTTAGGTTTAATATCAGTGACGGAAATGGTAAAACCGCGCCAGTGGCAGTGCATAAACTAGTCGCATTTCAAAAGTTCGGAGAGGCATCTTTTACGCCGGGAGTTCACACGAGGCATCGCGACAACAACTCATTCAACAATCGTCCTGAAAATATCCTGTTGGGCACGCCAACAGAAAATAGTTTAGACCGTCCCGTATTGGAGCGCCGGAAACATGCAGCAAAAGGATTTCAGAAGCATACAGCGGAAACAATAGCGATGTTACGAGCAGAGCACGCGAACGGAGTAAGTTACAAAACGCTGGAAAAAATTCACAAGATACCTCGCTCTACGTTGTCCTATTATTTGTCTAACAATGCCAAGCGAACGACATTCACATTCGCGAAGCCTCACGGCGCGGAACGTTGAACCAACCCACTTCCTAGATGAAGCGTAGCGCCGTGAGGCTGAAACGAGATTGACAGAGCGCAGTCTTCGCGCGTAGTCTCGTGTTCATGGACGAACCGATTACGAAACGATCATTCTATTTCTGCAAAGCGGGCGTATGGAACAGAGGGACGCCACCAGACAGTTTTTTGAATGAACTGTTGGATTGGGCGCGGAAAGCGCCGGATGTAATATTCGCTCCCAACACCGTTCCGGTTGACATCTTCACCGTCATTAAGTCGAGCCTCGGAACGAAGATTGGAGAGGACTCAATGGAAGCGCCCATTTACAAATGGGACGATTTACTGCATCGAAAGTCGGCATTGTTGGAAGCGATGCGCGTCCACGCCGGGTTTGAATCGTCTTGGAACTGGAACGAAGGCGTTGACCTGACGAACAAGACCAGCATGAAAAACAAGACCGGCGAAGAAACCGGTATTTTCCAAGTCAGTTTCGATAGCGAATGGTTAGGCGCAGAAGCACTGGGTTCATTCTCGGCGCAGAATGACATCGAGACGCCAGAGAAATTCATCACAGCAATGAAAGTGAACCATGAGCTGGCGTTGGAATATTACGCGCGCCTGTCACGCATCAGCATCAGGTGGGCAGGGCCGTTACTCAGACACGGCTCAGACTCGATTTATCCTTACTTGAAAAGGGATGCTGTGTTGGAGTTTCAGAAATTTTTAGCCTGCGCGTGAAGACGATCACCGCCAGCGGGGGTGCGTGTCTATTGCAGGCACGATGAAAAGAAATGAGCACGAAACGAAAAACTAAGACAAAAACTCCATTGCATCGGCAGTCGGAATCACTGCTTATTTCCGAACTAAAACCGCATCCGAAGAACTACCGAAGTCATCCAGACGACCAGCTCGAACATTTAGCGGAAAGTATAGGCAAGCACGGATTCTATCGGAGCGTAGTCGTCGCAAAAGATAAAACGATTCTCGCCGGTCACGGTATTGTTGAAGCAGCTAAGAAAATGGGACTCGAAACGATTCCCGTAATTAAGCTCGATATACTCCCGAACGATCCGCGCGCTTTGAAAATTCTAACGGGCGATAATCAGATTGCTCATCTCGGAGTAATCGACGACAGAGTATTGACCGAGCTTCTAAAAGAAATAAAGGATACCGATACGACCGGACTACTTGGGACTGGTTACGACGACAAAATGCTTGCGGCGCTGCTCTTGGTTACGCGCCCGGCAAGCGAAATTAAGAGTCTCGACGAAGCTAAGGAATGGGCCGGGATGCCCGAATACGATAACGTTCCCGACCCGTTTAAGATCCACGTATGCTTTCGCAACGAAGCCGACCGACGAAAGTTTATGAAGCTGATTAAGGCGAGCGTGATCAATAAAAAGACTGAACGTGTTTGGTCGCTATGGTGGCCGGAACAGAAGAAAGAAGATTTAGTAGCGCAGAGATTTGAGGGATGAAGTCGCCGTATGATACTCCCAAAATATCCGATTTATGTTCCGTCGAAAGGTCGCTACAAAAATTGTCTCACCGCGCGATTCTTAACAGAGGACGGAGTGCCGTTCTATCTGGTAGTCGAGGAACAAGAGCGCGATCTATACGCCGAGAAATTTCCGACCGCGCAAATCTTAGTTCTGCCGTTCAGTAATCTCGGCTCGGTAATTCCCGCGCGCAACTGGATAAAGGAACACGCGACCGCGCTAGGGCATCTACGTCACTGGCAGCTAGACGACAACATTCTGCGCGTCCGGCGATTCTGGAAAGGAAAGCGGATACCGTGCAGTTCAGGAGTAGCGTTAGCGGCAACCGAAGACTTCACCGATAGATACGAGAATGTGGCAGTCGCCGGACTGAATTACCAGATGTTCGCGATTAACGGAAAGATGCCGCCCTTTTGTCTGAACGTTCACGTCTATTCCTGTACTCTTGTTCTAAACAGCCTGCCGAATAAATGGAGGGGCCGATATAACGAGGACACAGACCTATGCCTGCAAGTATTAGCAGACGTGGTGTACTATTCTCGTCAACGTTTTTCTTGTCGAGAAAATGACGACAATGAGCATGAAAGGTGGAAACACGAAGGAGCTTTACGCTGGAGACGGGCGATTAAGAATGGCACGTTCACTCGAACGCTTATGGCCGGGCGTTGTCGAAACAAGGCGGAGATTCAAGCGACCGCAGCACGTCGTAAAAGGCGCGTGGAGGAAATTCGATACCCCTTTAATACGGAAATCCGGCGTAGAGCTAAACGACCTAAAACCGAACGAATATGGAATTACGCTCGTGCAAAAGCGCGGGAATCGTGTTAGAAAGAAAGCGTAACGAAACGAAATTGCGAAAAGGAAACGACACAGGAAGCGCATTACCTCAAGGCATTACATGGCTACGGCAATCAAGAGGGGAACAAAAGAACATCGACTGGCGTGTAAAAACAAACGCTCACCCGGTCAAGTAGAAGCGGATGCAGTATACATCGCAGACCTATACGCTCGCGGGAAGTCGCATCGGGAAATAACGGAAGCGCTTAACGCGGACAGGCCATACACGCTCACTCGCCCGATTATCAGCGGGCAGATCAAGGGCATTCTAGAAGACTGGCGGCTTCATACGATTCAAGAAATCGGAATACAGCGTGCGGAAGAATTGATTCGACTTAACAAGATTGAGGCCGAGGCGTGGTTAGCGTGGGAACGAAGCAAGATCGAATCAACGCAAACGGTCACAGAAAAAAGCGAAGGGAAAAACGGTCGGACATTAGCGAGAGTCGTTAGAGACGGACGCGACGGTGATCCACGCTTTCTGATGATCGTTGGGAACTGCGTGACAGAGCGATGCAAGCTGCTTGGCTTATATGCGGCGGTGAAGAGTGAACTGACGGGCAAGGACGGTATTCCGCTACCACCGTCACATATAATTATCGCCCCGGTCGTTAAAGTGGTGATGGAAGAAACGAAAGAGACCCGACAACTCGCATCGGAGTTTCATGGCCGTAATTGAATCGGTTACGGAACCGATTGAGCAGGCGGCAGCGGACATCGACTTAGATATTCGCTTGTTCCCACGTCAGGCGCTCGCCTACGGCAGTCCGGCAAACGAATTATTATTCGGTGGAGCAAAAGGTGGTGGCAAAGAATTGGACATCAATGAGTTATGTCCGACTCCAAGTGGATGGATTAGGAATGGCGATATAAAAGTAGGTGACGAGGTAATCGGAGAAGATGGATGCTCCGTAAAAGTTATTGCTTTATCTGAGATTGAAACAAAAGAGGCGTATCGACTCTCTCTTTCAGATGGCACATCAATTGTCGCCAGTGAAACTCATCAATGGAAGACATTCACAGCGAAAGAGCGCGCCGCACTCCACAGACGGACCGACGCATTTCGAGCGAGTCGGAGAGCTAAGAGACCCAGCCGCGCAACTAACTGCAAGGGCGGCAAAGGAACTGGACGCGGACATAAGGCAAAACCGTGGTTAGCGGAGCGAAACAGGAGTCAGCCACCGCCGCGAAAGGGGTCGCCCGTGGCGAGCATTAGAACGACCAAAGAAATCCACGAGTCGCTGTATGTTAAAATGGGAATCGCGGTTGCGAATCACTCGATTGATAATCACCTTCCATTGCAGCTTCCTGAAGCAGCCTTATCAATCCCACCTTACACGCTAGGAGCGTGGCTGGGTGATGGAACTTCGGCCAGTGGGGACATCGCTGGAATTGATAAAGACGTATTCGAGGAGATCGAGAAAGACGCATTTATCGTAACGAAGTTAAAACGTCCAGACGTGCGCCGAGTCGAAGGATTGTATAAGTTGACGCGCGCCGGAGGATTAAAAAAGAACAAGCATATTCCAGCGCAATATCTTCGCGGGTCATACGATCAGCGTCTCGCTTTATTGCAGGGCTTAATGGACACTGACGGGTGGTGTGAAAAAGATGGTTCCTGTAAGATCGCTTTAACCAGAAAAGTGTTATTCGATGATGTAGTGGAGCTAATACGAACGTTCGGGATAACTGTGTGCGTTACTCACGGGAAAAAAACGGCGACCAACGGCAGACCCGGAAATATTTGCGATTGCTGGACAGCATGCTTCACCGCGCAATTTGAAGTATTCCGGTTAAAGAGAAAAGCGAAGCGACAAAACTTACGACCAAATATTCGCTATCGACGGCGGTTTATAGTGGCAAGCGAGCCTCTAGGAAAGCGGCCAATGCGCTGCATTCAGGTCGCTAACCCGGACGGAATGTATCTAGCTGGACGCTCATTTATCCCCACGCACAATAGTGGATTGCTGCGCTTCGGCGGAATACTGCGTTGTATGCTAGCTCCGGGATGTCAGTTAGCGTTATTTCGGCGTAGCTACCGAGAGTTGCAAGATAATCACATGGAGGGAGCAAAAAGCTTTCCTGACGTGCTGGCGAAAATGGTGAATAAAGGAACCGCGTCAATCACTGCGCATGATATTCGTTTTTGGAACGGGGCGCACATTTCACTAAACCATCTCCAATATAAAAAGGACGTTTACAAACACTCGGGGAGACAGATTCACGGATTACTTTATGACGAGGCGACGCAGTTTGAGCCAGAGCAATACAAATTTCTAACATACAGTGTAATGCGACTCGGCGGCTGGGAACCACCCGCGCACATGAAGAATATGTTCCCGTTCGCATGGTCAGGCGCGAATCCGGGCGGGCCGGGGCATCACTTGTTCAAAGAGGGATGGGTAGACAATGGCCCATACGTCATAACGCAGATGCCGAAAGAGCAAGGCGGCATGCGCCGACAGTTCATTCCATCAAGAGCGGAGGATAATCCGGCGTTGTTGGCGAACGACCCGGAATACCTCGACAGGTTGGAAGGCAGCGGCGACGTGGCGTTAGTGCGCGCTCTTCGTGAGGGAGATTGGGAAGTGGTAGCAGGCTCGATGTATGGCGATGTGTTCCGCAAGACGTTGCACGGCAGACCGTGGCACGTTCATCCCGGATTTCGCATACCGGAGAGTTGGCCGCTGTGGAGAGGCGGCGACGACGGCTACGAGAACGAGAGCGCAATTTATTGGGGGACGGAAGACCCGGACAAGGGGACGATTTACGTTATTGACGAGATTTATCAGAAAGGATTGTTAGCTGATGAATTGGGATTCAGAATCTTGGAAGGCGACCACTCAATACCAATGCAGGACGCGCAGGGCGGCCCGACATTTAATCAGGAAGTATTGCGCGGCTCGTATGACAGCAACGCATTTGCGGAGACGGGAGTAGGTTCGAGCCGAAAGAACGAGAAGGCAATCACACGCGGCGAACAGATGAACAGGATAGGTTGCAAATGGATACCGGTAGAGAAGTGGCCGGGCAGTAGAGTTGCGGGCGCGCAGAACCTTCACCGCTTACTCTCGCCGAATAAGAAAGCACCGTTCATGCTGAACGAAGATGGGGGCAAGATCCTTGACAGGCACGGCGTCCCGTTACGTGACAGGCCGGGGCTTGTATTTTTCGAGCGATGCGTGAACGCGATTAAGACGATACCGGCATTGTCACGGGACGAGAAAGACCCGGAAGACGTAGATCAAGGACAGAAGAATACACACGCATATGACGGCGTTCGGTATCTCGTCCAGCATCGTAGGGGCAGAACGAAGCGCATAACGATTGGGGGAATTTAAACTTTTCAAACCGAGTGAGCCGCGCAATACTTACAGCCATGAAACAGAACGAGACGTGATGGCAACTTGCCTCTATAACCCGCGCGGGTTGATTCAATGGACGGACGGAGCGCGCAAGCAAGGGCCGTTCGATATCTGTTTTACGCTAGCAGAGATCGACCAATTAACGATGGATATTGATAGAGATATTTTCAGTAATTTGAAGCCTCCATATCAAACTGTCGGAGAGTTCGAATGCAAAGTAGGGCAATACCAAACTATGAACCCTCTGCACAACAGCCGGTGGCGGCGAACGGCGTCATTGATCGAGTTATACGAATGAGCCAGTCTATAGAACAAGTCATAGCAACCCTTTCGCGCGTAAGCGCGTCGTGTAACAATGAACGCGAGTTACAAGACCGCGTGAATAATGTGCTGTGCGGCTGCGCGCCATTCGTATTGCGCGAGTTCAAATTAAAAGGCGGTGGGCGACTTGATTTTTACATTCCGGGCGGTCTGCAATGGAACATCGCTGTCGAGACAAAGACAAAAGACAGCCAGGCCAAAGTGTTACGACAGATCAAGAGCTACGCGGACGCACCGGAAGTCGAGATGATATTAGTGATGAGCAGGCAACCACTCGACCTCCCGGCAACACTTTCCGGCAAACCGATAATTGACATTCCAATATGTACAAGCCAAAGAAGCACGATCTTGCTAAGCCGCTTAGACACTATCAATCGGTCGCAGTTGATCTTTACTTAGGAACAAAAAGCTTGTTACTCACGGACGAGCTGGGGCTGGGCAAGACAGTGACCGCGCTGGGTTCGTTCGTGGCGAAAGGAACGTTACCCGCGCTCGTGGTTTGTCCAACACATCTAGCACAGCAATGGCGCGAGGATTTTGTGAAGGTGTTTTTACCGCGAGCGCGAACACACATCATCAGGCGCGGAGCGCTCTACACGATCCCGGCATCCGAAGTCGTTATCATCACTTACTCGAAGCTAGCGAAATGGGCGGACGTTCTGCGCGACCGAGGAACGGGAAAGTATGTCGCGGCGACCGCGATCAGGGAAACGTTGTGACTACACGATGGGGATGAGCGCGACGCCGATTTATAACTACGGCGGCGAGATTTACAGCATCCTTGCGTTGCTCGCGCCGGACAGAGTGCCAGCGTGGGATGAGTTCATTCGGGAATGGTGCACAGGTATGGGCAACGACCGATACTTCATCAAAGAACCGGCAGCATTCGGAGAATATTTACGGGACGAATTTCTGATGCTGCGTCGGACACGAACGGATGTAGGCATGGAGCTACCGCAAGTGCAGCGGGACGTGGCGACAATCCCGTATAACGCCGACGTGTTAAAAGACGTGGCAAGTTCCGCGACCGAATTAGCGAAGCTGGTGTTGGAAGGAACATTCTTAGAGAGCGGGCAAGCGGCGCGCGAGTTCGACATCAAATTAAGGCAGGCGACAGGTGTGGCGAAAGGTCCATTTGTTGCGGACTTCGTGCGAATGTTAGCCGAGAGCGGCGAGAAGATCGTGTTGTTCGGCTGGCATCGCGAAGTTTACAGCATTTATCTTGACCGGCTTGGGGCGCGAACAGGCATGGACTTGCATCCAGTCCTTTACACTGGCAGCGAATCCCCCGCGCAGAAAGCAGAAGCGATAAGACGATTCAGACTGAAAGGCAACGAGCCGGAACGGGCCGACATACTCATCATGTCATTACGCAGTGGAGTAGGCGTGGACGGACTGCAAGAGGTTTGCCACACGTGCGTCTTTGGTGAATTGGACTGGAGTCCGGGCGTACACGACCAGTGTATAGGCCGACTTAATCGCGATGGACTCGAAGGCAATGTAATCGCGTATTTCCTCATCTCAGACGCGGGAAGCGACCCGACCGTGGCAAGCGTGCTTGGATTAAAGAGCGCACAAGCGCAAGGCATCACCGACCCGAAAAAGAAAGCGCCGGATTTCGCGCAGAGCGCAGGCGAACGGGTGAAGCAATTAGCGCAGGATTATCTGGCTAGAAAAACGACATGAGCGCCTTTTGGCGCTACCCGTAAAAAAAGCTTTTCAAGTGACAAATCATACGCGATAAGTAACGTGGCCGGGAGAGCAATAATTATGACGCATCACAAATTCATCAGAGCAGAGAAAGACGTTGACCAGTTGGCCGGGGAAATAATCAAAGAGCACTACCGCGACACATTGCACAAGATCAAGCCGCGCATTGATTACCTGATGTGCTTCGCGCCACAAGACGAAGCGGGCAATCCGACAGGCCCAGCGTTAAAGCTTCACGGCGCGCCATGCGCAGCGACAATCAATATCACGAGCCTCATCCACCGAGCGTTAGGTGAAGGCGACGTGCTGGTGAAGATTGATGGAGAACTTTGGGAGACATTCACGCCACCGCAACAACTCGCGTTGCTTGACCACGAGCTATATCACCTGAATCCGATGTTTGTCGTCGGCAGTGAGAAGGTGAAGACAGACGATTTGGGCAGGCCGATGTTCAAGATGCGCGAGCACGACATACAAATTGGTTGGTTCGCGGCGATAGCGGCACGACACGGCATTGCGAGCATCGAAGTTCAACAGGCGGTAATGATTCGTCAAAAATATGGGCAGATGTTGTTCGACTTCGACGGTGCGGGGCAGGCGACGTTGCATATCGTGAACGATCAAATCCCAGCCGGGGTTTAAGAAGTGATTGGAAAAGGATTCGTTTTCGTTGGATGGGTGACGAAAGCTTCAATCAAACTCGGTTGTCCTAAGCCACTCAACACGCCAATGTCGAACACTAAGCCATACGCAACGCGAGAGCAGGCGATGCGTGAAGCTAAGAAGCGCAAGTTGCGAAACATAACCGTGATAGAGGCGTGATGAGATGCAACGTCTGTTCGAGAAAAGTTCCAGCGGTGTTCGCGAACGGAGAGTGCGACAGGTGTAACGCACCCCGCAAGAAATTAGTCCCGTTTAATTCGAAGGCTAAATTTAGCTCAGAGACTAATAGCGACTTAAAGCCGAAAGATCATCAACGCGCGGCACGTGAGCACATAGCGAAACAGCACGTTCAGAAGCGCAGCATCAGAAGAATCCACAGGAAATGATGCCGGGACGCGCCAGTGTGAAAGGGAAACGACTGACGATACGTTTCTACAAACGATTCAGCGACATCGCATCGCAGACGCGCGACAGGATTCAGCGAAGATTAGGCTACAAGCGCGGGCCAATGAGGAGATTGGCGAGCAAACACGACCCGGAGTGCGTAGTGGCGTTCGCAGACAGCAAAGTGATAGGATGGGTTGCGTTGTTCAGGCCCGGCCAATGCGATGAAGTCGTAAAGAAAAAGTATCGCAGCATGAAACACAAGGCGGTGCAGATTTTCGTGCAAAAGAAATTTCGCAGGCTCGGAGTTGGAGAGCGCATGATGAACCGTTTATGTGAACGCAAAAACCTTCATGACGGAGAGAGGATCATCCGATTCGAGCCGAACAAAAAGGCCGGTCGATTCTTCAAGGCAGTTGGCTTTGAAAAATAGTGCTTTACTTTCCGAACATTAGCGAACAACTTTGAGTCCTACGATATGAACGCGATCACGATACAGAAAAAACATTACGAAGGATTCGTCATTACAACGCCGAGTGGTCACATCATTGACTTATCTGGGCCGATAGGTTCCTTCATTGACGATCAGATTAACAAACTGAAACCGGAAGCAGCGCCAGTAGGCGGGGAGCATTTCGTTACGATACCGGAAATGGTCGAGCAACAAACTCTCTTCAAAGAAGAGGTCGCGAAATTACTTGGAGGCAGTTTCACGGACGGCGGTATCCAGAGCGCAATCAAACAATTAATTCGCGAACGGGATTGGTATAAGCGGCATTATAAGCAATACGCCGCGCAGTTACAGCATTTCAATGGCGTGACAGTCGTGCGTGACGCTGAGCGCGGCATCGTGGCTATCAAGGCGGACAACGGGCTGTCAATCAGCGTTGAGAGTGGAGTGAGCGTGGATATAACAACTCCTCCACTGCCTGCATCTCAAAGAAACAGAGTGCGCTGTGATTTTTGGCAGGACTTAGAAAGCGAAGCCGGGCACGATTCAAAGACGCCATCGCTTGGAGAAAGTGCGCGCAAGTTCGGAGAGACAGGCGTAGCCTTGGATGAATTACTAACGAGGGTGCGCAGCGTTCAGATTTGTGATAAGTGCGGAGCGAAACAGCCGAATCTGAAACCATGGCCGGACGGACAGCGAGCGTGTTGGAATTGCGGGAAGGAATTGCCATCGCCAGTCGCCAGTGAAGAAAAGGCGAGTTCTGATCAGCCGTCTTGGAAGTGCGAAGATTGCGGCCAAGTCAATTCGGGATGGGCGTCGCAATGCGGACGGTGCGAAAAGGCGCGTCCGATGACATCAACGCGCGAACCGAGACAACTCAGCGTTGAAATGAATACGCTGCTTTACGCGCTCGGATTGGCACGAGAAGCGCGCGACGAAGCAAAAGGTGATGCTGTAGCTGCGCGCGAGCTTCTTAAAGAAGCGTGGGGCATTATCGCGAACGCAGGTGGCGGGAACTGGGGCCGGGAATCAAAAGAGTGGCAGGAAGCCGCCGCGAAGTTTCGAGATGAGTTCCACAAAAAAGTTGGACACCTGTAACTGCATATGGCGCGGAAAGCGACAGAGGAAATTTGCGCGTATTTTATAGCGCAGCCGAACGGAAAATTGCGAATTGCGGCAAGCGACTTACATGACAGAGCATTGTTAGCCAGAAAGCCTTCTGTGAAAGTCGAAAAAATAAAGCAGTGGGCAGCCGCGCAGGGATTAAAGGTTGAACCAATCGGAGGCAGCGAAGAAACGCCACCGCACTC
>QGNH01000489.1_pt1 | contig 86195 bp, 118 predicted proteins | sample 1735481 | NCBI WGS metagenome assembly QGNH01 (sample SAMN09239004, study PRJNA386568) | Viral metagenome, whole genome shotgun sequencing project.
CGACGCCCTCGACGCCCGCGACGCCATATCTACTGCATTGACTAGCCTTCACCGTTTTGCTGCGTGGTGCATTCAATCAGGCGGATGGTGGTGGTACGGATGGGAATTGTCGTGGGTTGCCGCGACGGTTTTCGGTGCGAGGCAATTAAAAAAAGAAAAAGTAGAGCAATGGTCATCGCCGCTGTGTGAAGCATTTATTGCTGGCGCATGGTGCCTCTACTGGACCGACGACACGCTGTTCTGGATCGCAAAACCGACTGTTCACCAGGAACAGACGCTAACCGGCAAGCGGCTACACAACGATAGTCATGCCGCCATTGAATCCGCTATTGAAAATCTTTATTTTTGGCATGGAGTTATGGTGCCGGCCTTCGTTGTTGTGCAGCCAGCGTGGATCACGCTTAAACACATTGACGAGGAAGAAAATGCAGAGGTTCGTCGTGTGATGATCGAGAGATACAATCATGGCTCAGAGGTTAGCGGTGGAGCAGCTTACATTCTCGATGCAGGTGGCAAAAAACTAGACCACGATGAGCGGTTTGGAACGCTCTGGCATCGCGATGTAAAGGACGATGAGCCGATCAGAATGATTGAGGTCATTAACTCAACGCGGGAGCCTGATGGCCATTTCAAAACCTACTGGCTACGTGTCCCTCCAACGATGGAAACCGCGCATGAGGCCGCTGCATGGACCTTCGGAAAGACAACGAAGGATTACATGCCATTGATAGAAACATGAGAAGAGGAATCAAGAAGCTCGGCCGCCGCGGTCCGGCGCCGGGAACTGGCGGGCGCCCTCGCATTGGAGATAGCCACAAGACCCTGAAGGCGACAAAACCGTGGGCTGCGCTCGGAATGTCGGAACGCACTTGGTATCGGCGGCAACGAGAAAAGCGGGACCGCTAGACCACGATGCTACGGGTATTACCGAACCTTTAATTCGTGGCTCCAGTCTCGGGCTAGGTCGCGCTCTGCATCGACCGGCGGCTGCGGGACCATCGCCGGCGCTTTCTTCAATGTGATCTTCAACGGTTCCTCTAGGCATCCGACGCGGACCAAAGCGTCGGCGTAGTCACCGAGCATCACGCACAAAACCTCGCGGCCGAGATCGGTCAATGCGGTGCGATGCGGGCGCCGGGTCGGGACGTTCCCCGGCAGATCATAGCGGACCAAGCCGCGCGAAATCAGCGCAGACCTCGACGACGATTCTGGGCCGACGACTATCGGCTGCGGGCCGTTGGCATGGGCAGTGAGGGAATCCCGTAATGGCTTTGACATTTTGTTGACGATCTCACGCGCGGACATGGGGCTGATACTCCTACTGAGTTTTCCACAGGCTGCCAGCCTACCAACTAAGCGGGGGAGAAGTCAAAGGGCTATTGCTAACTGCCGTCAGACACTATATAAACGGCGACGAGTTTAGGAGAGAGCCAGATGGCGCTTTGTGACCGCCAACGCTGCAAGCGCATCGCCGACGTCGTGCCCCGGCTCACCGTCCCGCGCTATGTCGGGGCGAAGCCAGACCCGCGTCTTGACTACACGCTGATGCTCGGCGCCAAGCTGTGCCGGCGCTGCTGCCTGCGGCTTAACGCCGTCAATCAAGCGGCGTCGCCAAACATCGCTGCGGCCGTCCGACAAGCCGCGCAGGCCCGTGCACAGAAGATTCGCCGCCCCTATGAAGAGCCGGACTTCGCGGGCGCCAAGATTGAGTGCGTCAGGATGTCCAGCCAAGAATACAAGCGGGTTGCGGATAAACTCGAGGAGGCGCGGGCATGAACCTATGCATCAACTGTCGGCACCATGAGGCCATCAAGCGCCCCGGAGCGGGGACCAGTTTTTCATTCCTCGATCATCAATGTCATGCGTTCGATGGTGGCGAGAATCCGGTCGACGGCAGTAAAATCACCGGCGCGACGTGCGATTCGATGCGGCTGGGAAGTCTCTGTGGCATAGAAGGCAAGTTTTACGCGCCCGTCGCAGCGGAAGATGCCGATGCTCCATCGCAGGAATTGGAAACCGACGACGCCTACCGCAAGCGCCTTCTGTTGGCGATCGGCCCCCACAGCATCTACACCGAGGAAGTAGTGATCGGTGTGGGGGAAAGGCTCGACAACATCGGACTCAAGTACGAAATACCAAGGAAAGGAATTTAGCCATGCCCACGATACTCCTAATCGCAGTCATCATGATTTGCTTCCTGGTGGTCTACAAGTTCCTGCCACTCACTGCGTTCACGGTCTTCATCCTGGTTGGTCTCGCCCTCACCGGAGCGGTGGCCCCGAGCGACACCTTCTTCGACTTCGCCCTGTGGCTGTTTGTCGCCGTGTTCGCCCTCGACATGGTGGCTCACGTCGTCAGAAAGGCCGGTGGATTCAGGAACAAGGACCACATCAGGATAACGAGGTGAAAAGCGGAGATGCGCCGATGCCGATAGATTGGCACAACTTAATGCCGCCCCTTGATGCGAAGGCGCAGACATCATGGGAACGAAGGCGAATGGCAGCGCGAATGAGGCAGGCTGGGCTAACCTTCGTCGAGATAGGGACTAAATTTGGTGTAGGTCCGGAGCGCGCGCGGCAGATAGTTGCAGCCGGCGAACGGGCGCAGCAGTCTCTTTTGCGGCATCCTTCTTTCTGCGTTGAGAGATTTTCCGTCCCGCAGTTTCCATCGGGGACAATGATGGGGAGAAGGCGCTATTATCTTAGCGAGCTGTGCAATCTCTTTACGAAAGGTGAAACGAACTGCTTCGAGTGTGGAGGTGATGGCGACTAGACCAAATTCATGCCGGGACATGGTCCGCGACCTTGCGTTCCTTGCAAAGGCACCGGCCGAGTTCTGATATCTATTTGATCCATGCCCCTCGCCTATTCAACCTGTCTGGTCTAAATTAGACAAATGGCTATAGGAAAAAAGACTGGCGGGCGCCAGAAAGGTTCACTGAACAAAGCGACGCGCGAGCGCCTTGATCGTGCAAGGGCTGTTGAGCAGGTTGCAGCCGAGATCGGGAAGCCTGGGTCGGTTACAGCGATAGCTCTTCACAAAGCATTGGAAGGCCGCAGGCTTGCGAAAGATGAGATTGCAGAGGTTGTGCCGATAATCAAAGGCATTGTGGAGCATTACCAGCGAAAATCGACGGCCATAAACAAGAAGACTGGGCTGCTTGTTGTCAAAGGAGACCCCAGTGATTTCAAGGAATGGCTGCGGCTATTCGTCGATACCTGCTTTAAGTTGGCCGACTTCCAGAGTCCGAAGTTCCGCGCCATTATGGTGTCGGCGCCTAGCGAACAGCCGATGAAAACCATCGATGGCGACAACGTCATTCCGCTCAATGATGCTGTAGGGGCCTCCCGTGTCTATCGAAGGATTATGAGTGCGGGGACGAGATGATAAATGATTTGACAATCGTCCAAATAGTCCCGATATTGTCCGCATGGCTGATCCTTGTCCTAAATGCGGTCGCGATCTCAACCTAGTTGGGCGCGTCCATAATTGCACACCGAGTTCGCGCGGCGGCGTGGAAGCGGACACGCAACGCAGGTCCAAAGGAATACCGGCAACGCGGGTCGTCCAAAAGGCGGCGAATAGTTTGTCAGCTCGGGACCGGAGGCAAAACCTCGGGAGAGCGGCAGGTAACAGTGACGCCCAAGACACTGGCGCCGGGGTAGCGTCCGGCCCGCGCGAAGCCACACCGAGTTCCGATGCGGCTAGGACCGCCACAGTCCGAAAACCGAAGTCCCCTCAACCCCCCAGCCCCAAGACTTCGACTGCCGCACCGGAAACCTTCAAACACAAAGTCGGCAGGCCGCGCATCGAGGACGTTGGGAAGACGTTGAGGTCTACAAAGCCGTGGGCTGCTCTCGGCATGTCGCGGTCAACTTGGTACTCACGCCAAGCCGAGAACCGGAGCGGGAAATGAACAATGTTCTGTGGGGCGGGTGGTGGGGTTTGTTTGGCGTCGCGTGCGGGCTGGCGTGTGTTTGGGTTAAAGCGAAAGGCCGCCAGAAGTTTCGGGTCAAATATCGGGACGGCGATAGCGACATGGAGGTTGAGGCCAGTACCATTGAAGACTTCGAGGCCGCGCTCAAGGTTGCCACGAAGGCGAACCGTGAGGCTGAAAAGCGGGGAGACACATGACACAGGGAAGAACCAAAACAGAAGTGCTCCGGGCAGTGACGGTTCTCGATGATATGTTGATGGATCTGCTCGGGTTATCTCGATTTCATCGGCCTATCGGTGGTGATCGCCCAAACCACGACGAGTTCTGTCGCTACGTGGAGTTAGCAATTTTGTGCGCCGAGAAGTTGGCGCCGTACCAGAGTCCAAAATTCAGACAGATCACGCCGGCGATGAAAGTAGAGATGCCGGGTCCTGACCCGTTAAACATAATTTCAAAGATATGTAATCCGCACGTCCTCCGCGTCATGGGCAGGAAGAAAAAATGAGCGACTTGACCGAGGCGGACCGTAAACTTGTGGATGACGCCCGCCTTTTTGTGAGCCGCCTAAAGACGAGAGCTATGGAAAGGATAGCGAGCGGATACATCGAAGGGCTGCTCGACATCATCGATCGCCCGGCTCCTATTCTAAACATCACGAGGGACATTTCGCTGGAGGAACGTGCATCACTGCTCAGGACAATCAAGCGCAGGATGGCAGGTCGTCAGCAAATGACAATGACCGCCGAAGAAGAGTATGATCATCTCCCGTCGTTTATTCCCAAGACGGCGACGAAGGTAGATTTGGACAAGTGGGCTGAGGAGCATCCCGGTGGGATTGAAAAGACGCACGAAGCAATTCGTGCCAGCGTCGAAGTCTCGACGGAACCACATCCAAGCAATGCTGCATGGGAACTGTTGGACGAGATCGAGGCACAACTCACCGATCTACATAACCGCGATCCATCCCCGCTGAACCTACATCTCCATGTGCTGTTCAAATACATCAGAGACGGCATTCTCGCCGCGTTGACGCCGACGCTCAGTGTTGGCTTCGACCCAGCAACGCTCGAAGCCGCGGCGAAGGTTGCCGACGCTCAAAAGGAAACATCGGAGCGGACTAAGCTCGAACTTCTCAAGAAGACCGATGACATGGAGGCGCGGGTGTCGATCAACGCTATTGGGACTATGCTATCGAGACTTCGCGCAAAGAGATTAGCAAAACCAATCACACGCGGCAGATGGGCGCTTGAAAGTAAGTGAGATGACGCTCAGTAAAATAGAATGGACGGATCGCAGCGACTGGAATCCAATTCGCGGATGCTCGCGGGTTAGTGAGGGATGCCGAAATTGCTATGCTGAGGTGCTGGCAGCTCGCTTCTCAAAACCAGGCATGTGGGGTCACGGATTTGCTGAGATGCGAGACGGCGATCATCGTTGGACTGGGAAAGTAGAGTTGCAGGAAGATCGTTTGACGCTGCCGCTTCACTGGAAACGACCGGCGCGGATATTTGTATCGTCTACGTCAGATATTTTTCATGAGAATTTACCAGACGAAGCCATCGATAAAATCTTCGCCGTTATGGCGCTGGCACCGCAGCACACGTTCCAGGTGCTGACGAAGCGCGCCGAACGGATGCGGGATTATTTTGCGGAAGGCCGCGAGCGGATGCACACACGATGGCTATGGGCCGCGCGTAGCGCGATACAGTGCTATAAGGCCGGGGCTGCGATCCCCGGCGAATTTCCGCTTCCCAATGTCTGGCTCGGCGTCTCTGCCGAACGCCAGCAGGAAGCCGACGAGCGCATCCCGCTACTGCTGCGGACACCAGCCGCAGTGAGATTTATTTCAGCGGAACCATTGATCGGTCCCGTTGATCTCGATGCCGTGCGCGCATTCAGAACAATCTGGTGGGATACAAAAACTCCGGGTGGTCGGCCGCCAGTCGGCGTCGGACTTGATTGGGTAATTTGCGGCGGAGAGAGTGGCCCAAATCGACGTGCGATGGATTTGGCATGGGCATATTCGCTGCTTGCACAGTGCGATAGCGCCGGCGTCTCGTTCTTCATGAAGCAGATCGACGGGCGCCAGCCAATCCCGCCAGATTTACTGGTTCGTCAGTTCCCGCAGGCACCATCAACCAAACAAGCGGCTTAGGAGGAAGGCGACATGGCAACGGCGGCACGCGAACTTGAACTGGCGCAGACTGGGCAGGGTTGCCTCGGCAAAGCCGCTGACGACGAGCCGGTTTTTATTCTGCGAGCACAGGATAAGCTCGCCGCTGATTTAGTCGATCTGTGGGCCGACCGAGCGCAAGCCAATGGCTGCGGCATGGCGAAGGTGATCGAAGCGATGGACCTCGCACAGAAAATGCGCGCATGGCCGACGCAAAAATTTCCTGACTGAAGCGATAAGATTCACGGAGGATTGGACGTGAGCTACTGTGATTGTGATTATGAACCCTGCGACTTCGCGCGGACGACTGAAATCAAGTCAGCGCGCAAGCAGCACAAGTGCAGCGAGTGTCGCGGGCCGATCTTCAGGGGCGAGGCATATCGTCGGACGTTCTATAAATTCTGCGGTGACGTGCAGACAAATCTAATGTGTGCGCCATGCTGCGAGATCGAGCGATGGGCGAAGATTTCGGTTCCGTGTTTCTGTCCGCCGCCATTTGAGGGGCTGCACGATCAGGTCCGCGATATGGTCGAGGACATTGCTCACACCATCCCCGGCTTTTTCTTTGAGTACGGTCGGCGCATGATTAAGCTCAAACGCCGCCGCGAACAGGCAAACATTTGAGGAAACCTTGATGATGCCAGAGCGCGTGCAACTCAGTCGGCGGAAAGGTTGGCGGATGCCTCCAAATACCGTGAAAGTTGACCGGACAACGAAGTGGGGCAACCCGTTTGTTGTAGGCAAGCACGGCACACAAGAGCATTGCGTCTATTTGTTTCGCGCGATGCTCGCCGGCTATATCTGCATCAGCAATGGTCCGAGCATCAAGGTGCAAGAGGACTACCGCGATATGGTGAAGGCAAGCCGTGACGAGTTGCGCGGAAAGAATTTGGCGTGTTGGTGCAAGCCGGGATCGGCGTGTCACGGCGACGCGCTGTTGAATTTAAAACATAGAAAGACTGCGAAGGCAGCCTAGATGGGAGAGGAGCCGATCATGCTTCCAGAGGCGGCAGAGGCGGTTAAGATTGCCGACGAACATCTTGCCGGTGAATCCGTTGAACGGCGCAAGGCGCTTGCCGCGGATATTCAGCAGGCAATCATGCGTCATGCAGGCGGCATTGCCGAGGCCGCGATCAGCAAAACCTTCGCGTCCTTAAACCATCAGAAGCATTAGGAGCGGTCATGGCTAAAGACGAAAAAGTAATTCTAACACCCGAACAAGCCGTGGCATTACTGCCGGAAGGCGAGTACATCCACAACTTTGCAAATCCCGGCGCTGGCATGATGATCGGGTGTGATTATAATCGGCCCGACGCCATCAAGGCGCTGCGCGGAGCCAAACGACTTGAGCTTGGCGGCGAGCAATCAAAGGCACTCAAACACCCGATTGTCTGCTGGCATACCGAAGGGCGCCTGACATTTTTTGCCGCTGACATGGCCAAAGTCGAAGCGTTTGAAGCTTCGCTTAGTAATTAGGAGCGATCGTGGCTGAAATTGTCATGCTGAAACGAAAGCCGCGCCCACTACGCGCTACCTATCAACCTGATGCGCCCTACGTTGTCACGCGCCAAGATCGAGATAGTGGATCGATCAGCTATGAGATACACGACGAGCGACCGGACTCATACCGTTTTGTCTGTGCCACATCGGACGACATGGGTACGAACGCCTACGCAAAGCACGACGCCGAACAGATCGCGCGCGGTCTAAATCTCTTGGTGCAATACGGAAAAGAGAAGTTGCCGAATGTGCGCGAAACAGACGATGATATTTAGGAGAGTTTAATGTGGCCCTTCAGACGCAAGGCTTGGCTGCCACCCGCAGATACCGGGCCGACATCCTTCGGTGACGAATGGAGCAGCAGCGAGATTGATTATGTCTCCAAGGCTATCCGCAAACACGGGCAGCCTGAGAGCGAGGGCTTCCGCCGCTTTGCTAGGGTTGCATTGAATACGATGCGCGGCGGTTCTGCGGTCGAGTTGGTCGCCCGCGCTATGGAGGAAAGCGCCAACCCCGGCAGCGATCAGGAAGGACCAATCGAAGGCAGTCACTACATGCGCGGTATGCCGCGATGGTGCATGTGGATCGAATACGCCGTACCGGCTGTTGCCGCTATCATCGCAAGATCGCGGAAGCCAAGCACAGGATGTTAGCCATGCGGACAAGAGAAAAACTGGCGGCTGAGCTTCGCAAGGTCGCGGCCATCGCTTCACCGGAGAACGCAGCCAAGTATGAGGCATTCGCAAAGCGGGCCGAGACTGGCGAGTTCGATGACTATGCCGATACCTACGTCTGCCCGATTACTCAGCTTCACGGTGAGTTGCACGCCGCAGGCTTCACCAAGTTTGCTGCTCGCGTTGCCGATGGCGAGTTTGATGCGACGAAAGAGGAAAGCGACGAATGGGCGAGGAGCCCGTCTGGCCAAGAAGCGGCAAAACAACTCTCGCCGGAGATGCGTAAGGTTCTGGGACTAGACCTAAATAATTAGGAGAATTTCGTGATTAAAGCGCTCGTGCTTATCCGGTTTAGACCCACAGACACAAAATGCAGACCGTGACCTATAAATATCGCGTGAAAGACCGCAGCGCCCGCAAGACGCTGGCGCGGCACGCTAAGGCCTGCAATCAGGTCTGGAACTACTGCAACGCTTTTCAGCGCGACATTGAAGCGCGCTATCGTGCGGGCGCACCTAAGCGCCGATGGCCATCAGCATTTGATCTGGCAAAACTCTGCAAGGGCGTAGGCAAAGAACTCGGCATCCATCAACAGACGGTTGGCACTGTCTGCGATCAGTTTGCCAAGAGCCGTGACAAGGCCAAGCACTCGCTTAGGTTCCGACCCAGTTTTGGCGTCAAGCGAGCACTTGGTTGGATACCATTTCAAAAGCAGAGCCGACAGATCGAAGGCAACTCAATTTGGTATCTCGGCAAACGCTATCGTTTCTTTAGCTGTAAGCGACGACCGTTGCCGGACAGCGCCAAAGGCGGGGCTTTTGTCGAGGACGCACTTGGCCGCTGGTACGTCTGTTTCCATGTCGAGGTTACCGAACGCCACCCGCACGGCAATGGCGCTATTGGCATTGATTTAGGGCTGAAATCATTGGCTGTTATGAGCGACGGTCAAAAGATTGAAGCGCCACGCCACTATCGGCAACTTGAGGGCAAGCTTGCCATCGCACAGCGCGCCCACAATAAACAGCGCGTGCGGCGCATCCATGCCAAGATCAAGAACACGCGCAAGGATTTTCTACACAAGCTTTCGACAACTCTGGCCGATCAGAACGCGATAATCGCGGTCGGGGATGTCAACTCGAAACAGTTGGCCAAGACGCGGATGGCAAAGTCCGTGTTCGATGCTGGCTGGTCTACTTTCCGCACGATGCTGAAATACAAATCAGCGGGATATGTGGAAGTGGACGAAAAATTCACGACCCAAACCTGTTCTCACTGCGGCGCACTGCCGCCCGAGAGGCCGAAAGGTATCGCAGGGCTTGGAATAAGAGCGTGGGAATGTTCCTCTTGTGGCGAGAGCCATGATCGCGACGTGAACGCGGCCAAGAACATTCTCGTGCTCGCGCTCAGTGCTGAGCGTCCAGTTGTGGAAAGCCGGATAGCCGCATGACACAAGATTTTGTGCCTGTGTGCGCGAACCGGATAAGCACGAAAGCGCTGACACAGATTGCCGTTGAATGGGGCCAGCGCTGCTTTGGCGTCGAACACATGCGCAACCGCGGCATCCGCGCGCTGCGGTTTGCAGAGGAAGCAATCGAATTAGCGCAGGCGTGTGGCGTCAGCGAGGACAAGGCCGCTGAGTTGGTCCGTGTTGTTTATTCGCGGCCAGCCGGAAAAGTCGATCAAGAAGTCGGCGGCAGTATGGTGACACTGGCGGTTCTGTGCCACACTCTCGGCATCGACCTTGAGGACGCTTTCCAGATCGAGGTGCGACGCTGCTTGTCGAAAGACCCGGCGCACTTTGCAGAACGCAATCGGGAGAAGCTAGGTCTCGGGCTAGACGCCTAAGAATGGGAAGTGTGGCGTGAGCGAGCAGCAAAAAATCAATCAGGCATTTGCAATGATCGAAACCGCAGCTATTGCCGGTGATCGTTGTCCGCAAAATGATGATCTCCCGATCTATAGAGGCTTGGCCCTTCTTGCGCGCGCCGGAAAGATCAGACTGGAAATCAGTGGGCGGAACTGGCGGCAGGCCATTCTTCTCGATGGGCCTCACGCCGGGAAGGCGACGGCACCTAACCCTCACGGCCATATCGTTTGGATGGTCATAGAGAAAACGACCGTACGCAAAGGGCGAATCTTGACGCCGGATGTCTCTCGTCAATTTGCTGGAATGCGCAAAGCGGCAAGAGAGCGGCGCCTGCGGGCGGCCGAGAGACAGCGCAATGGAATATAAGAATTTCGACTTCAAATCACCGAATTATTCGGCCGTATTTCGCCAGCGCCTGAACGTGATCGCCGAGATCAGGGCACACCCGGAATGCATCCCGGATTTGAAGGGACACTATCGGGAAAATCCGGCTGACTTTATTTCAGATTGGGGGCTGACTTACGAGCCTCGTAATGCCGAGATCAACCTACCGACAATGATTCCGTTCATCTTGTTCCCACGTCAACGCGAATGGGTGGAGTGGGTCATCAAAAAATGGCACGCGCATGAACCAGGGCTTGTAGAAAAATCACGCGATATGGGAATATCGTGGCTCACGATGGCGCTATCTTGCACACTCTGCCTTTTCTATGACGGGATTGCCATCGGCGTTGGTTCACGCAAGACGGAGTATGTAGATAAGATTGGAACCCACAAGCCGCTGCTGCCGAAGGCGCGCATGTTTATGGAAAATCTGCCAGAGGAATTTTGCGGTGGATGGGTGTCATCGCGCGATGCCCCATTCATGCGGATAAACTTTCCAGAGACCGGGTCTCTCATCGGCGGAGAGGGTGGGGATAACCTTGGCCGTGGCGATCGTACCTCTCTGTTTTTTGTCGATGAGTACGCCTATTTTGAGCGCCCAGAATTGACAGAGATGTCACTTTCACAAACCACGAACTGCAGGATCGATATGTCGTCGGTCAACGGAATGAATAATCCGTTCGCAAAGAAGCGGCACGAAGGAAAAGTTGATGTTTTCGTTTTTGACTGGCGTCAGGATATTCGGAAGGATGATGCTTGGTACGCGAAGCAATGCTCCGAACTTGATCCTGTCACCGTGGCTCAGGAGATCGACCGCGATTATTCAGCCTCGGTCGAGGGTATCGTTATTCCGGGAACATGGGTCCGCGCAGCGATCGATGCCGCAAAGAAGCTTGGCGTCTCGCCATCCGGTGCTCACGGCCTCGCCTTGGACGTCGCCGATGAGGGCGTCGACAAAAATGCGGTCTGCGGCAATCACGGCGTTGAAATCAACTATCTCGACGAATGGAGCGGGAAGGGCGGCGATCTCTTCCAAACCACGCAAAGGGTGTTTTTGCTCTGTGACGAGCGCGGATTGCCTGGGTTCCGGTACGACGCCGACGGGCTCGGCGCCGGCATCCGCGGCGATGCCCGTATCATAAACGAGAATAGAGCGGCCACAGGCGCCCGCAGGATAGCCGTGGATGGGTTTAGAGGGTCTGAGGCGGTATTTGATCCAGACGGCATCGTAGACGGCACCCTTGGGGCTCCTGGGGACAAAGGGCGCACCAACAAGGACTACTTCGCCAACCGGAAAGCGCAGTCCTGGTGGTCGCTGCGGAAACGGTTCCAGAAGACCTATCGGTGGGTTGTCGAGGGGATACCGTGCCCGGCCGACGAGATCATCTCGATTAACTCGGCAATGCCGCTTTACACCAAGCTCGTCGCCGAATTGTCTCAGCCGACTTACAGCGTTAACGGAGTCGGGAAAATTGTCATCAACAAAAAACCGGACGGCATGAAGAGTCCAAATCTGGCCGATTCCGCCATGATCAAATTCGCGATGATGGAGCGCGTTGCGATCGAGATCACACCCAGCATGATTCAGCAAGTTATACAGTCTGGACGCCGCCGTAAATATTAAATATGTTGCCTTCAATGGCACGGCACGGTGAGGCATGGTATGGCCAGGCCAGGTATGGTGTGGCAGGGCTCGGTGGGGCAGCGTCGGTTTGCTCGCGGCCGGGATAAAAGTTGATAAGGTAGTGAGGTCTTCGGCCCCCGAATCAAGAAGGAGGGCGCCATGATTTTGTTCGACACGGTGAAGGAAGCTAGGCTCCGGGCGTTCTGGGAAGGCATCGAACCGCTTCGCGTTCTGGCGCGAGAATGGGGATGCAGTGACGCCTGCATTTCGGTGACCGCCAAGAAGCTCGGGCTGCCATCGCGCAAGAACAAAATGGTCGAGATCAGGCGCGAGGCCATCAATCAGAGATTCCAAGGCCGCATCGATGCTCGGCGCTATTTTGACCAGGAAGCGGGGCGCCGCGGTTGGACCCCTGCAATGCTAGAGAGGGTTTTGATCGGTATCATCTCGAATGAGCGCCTCGTCGGGGCCGTGATGGATGATGATCCGGTATCGGAAGCGACGGCAGCGTAGGATATCCGCGCTATTGCAACCGTCCGATTCGTGTGCGATTTTATCCGGAATCAAGTTTTGAGATGGGGCCTAATCAAGATGGCCGTCCGGCGATACTGTGACTGCGGCCGTCGGATTGTGATCCGTACTGGGGCCGGTCCCCGCCGGGTCGCGCTGCCGAGGGATAACGACCACGTTCTCTGCCAGAAGTGCTACGGGGCTGAGCGCGACAGGGAAAAGGCGATGGCTGCGGCGCAGGATGTCCGCAAGCGCCAAAGTGTCGAACAAAACTGATATTTGACGGGACTCATTAGAAATGCCTTATTGGCGATAATCAAGATGATTTCTGGAAAAGGAAATTATGGGATCTCCACGTAAACCGAAAGCCGAATACAGCAAAAACTGGGGCGGTGGTCGACCTGCAGCCGGTCGATGGCGCAAGGATGAGATTGCCGCCATCAAGAGCGGTGAGCCTGACGTGTTCGTCGCCGCCATCAAAGGGCGCCCCCTCAATCAAGTCGCCGCAAAACGCGCCAAGATGAACGGCATAAAGCCCGGCATGGCGCTCGTGCCGGCGCAGCCGAAGTCCAATCCAGCACCAGGCTTTGATGTTGAACTGGCGCGTCGGATCGTCGCCGAAAGCAGGGCGGCTGCCTTGGCGAAAAACCGTGGGCCGGAGTCTAACCCGTTCCGTATTCCGACATTTCCGCCGAAGTCCATGCCGCCCAAGAAATTCCAGATGGCGATGGACGAGAATCTGTCCTGGGCCGGCGATCAATGGGCAACCGCAAACGGTTATCCGACGAGCGGCTATCTAGGTTCGGAGGGACTTCAATTTTTTGGCTACCCGTATCTCGCCGAACTGACGCAGCGGCCGGAATATCGCGTCATTTCGGAAACCATCGCCGACGATGCAACACGGAAGTGGATTGATTTCGAGGTCACCGGCGAAGAGAAGGAAAAGAAAGAACCCGGCTTCAATGATGCCGATCCAGATGAGCGGAAAGCCAAACTTGCGGCCACCGGCAAGACCGACAAGGTTAAGGCGCTCAAGGATGAAATGGAGCGTCTCGATGTCCGCGATCGTTTCTACACCATTGCTGTTCAAGACGGATTTTTCGGTCGCTCTCACCTCTACATCGATTGCGGGGTCGATCTCGATGATCGCACTTCCGATGAATTGATGACGCCGATTGGGAATGGTCGTGATGCCATCAGCAAGCGCAAGATTGAGAAGGGCTCGCTGAAGGGTCTCAAAACCGTCGAGGCAGTATGGGCTTATCCGACCACCTACAACGCGATCAATCCACTTAAGGATGACTGGTACAATCCCGAAATCTGGTGGGTAAACGGCATACAGGTTCATCAATCAAGATTGCAGAATTTCGTTGGGCATCCGGTGCCCGATCTTTTGAAGCCAGCGTATTCATTTGGTGGCCTTTCGTTGTCCCAGATGGCGAAGCCATACGTTGATATCTGGTTGAAGACGCGAGAAAGCGTTGGCGCTCTCATCCATTCATTTTCCGTCATGGTGCTGATGACGGATGTCAACACCATCCTGCAGCCCAATAATGCCGGTGGCCTGATTGCCCGCGCCGCAATGTTCAATGCGCTGCGGGATAATCAGGGCCTCATGATGATCAACAAGGCGACCGAGGATTTTAAGAATGTCTCGGCGTCGATGGCCGGACTGCATGAGCTGCAGGGGCAGGCACAGGAACATATGGCGTCGATCGTACGTATTCCATTAGTGAAATTTACGGGCTCGTCGCCGTCGGGTCTCAATGCTTGCCTGCCGGGCGATACTTTAATCTTGACTGATCGTGGCCAAGTGCTAATTCGCGATGTTACTCTGTCCGATCTGGTAATGACGCGCCGTGGATTGGCACCCTTGGTCTTTTCTGGCATCACCAAGTATGCTACTGAATTGATTGAGATAAGTACAGAAACCGCAACTCTTAAATGCACCGCGAATCATCCGATTTGGCTACCTTCGATAAACGCATTTGTTCCTGCCGAGAATGTGCGGCAGGGAGACCTGCTGTTATTGACTGGCGAAAAGCCCGCCACCCCAAATATGCGCCGTCCGTGGCATGGCGTGGGCGATGGTGGTGGAAGAACTCAAGCGGGTATTATACTGCGTGGGATGCTGTCACCAAACAACCTGTGTTGCTCCATCGGAGAATTTGGGAAGCACATCGCGGGCCTATTCCGGCGGGTTTTCATATCCACCACATCGACCACGATAAGGGAAACAATCAGATTACTAACCTTGAACCGATGCATGGAGTTCTCCACGCCGAGCTTCACGGCGTCGAATTTAGCCTTCGGCGATCTACCAAGTCTAAATCCAGGGTTTGCGAGGAGTGCGGAGCGGAGTTCGTTATCACAAAACTCCCGAGCAGAAAGAAGTTTTGCGGCCATGCCTGCGCGCTCGCCAACAGGCGAGCAAACCGCGTACCGCAGGCAAGAGGACCATCGATCTGCGTTTGTGTCATGTGTGGCGCAGCTTTCAGCGCGGCTCGTAAGGATGCTAAGTTTTGTTCGCGCAAGTGTTCAACCGCGAGCCAGGATCGCTCCGGATACAATCGGGCCTACTATCTCGCGCACCCTGAAAAATTTGTTGGGCATAAACGAAATGCCAGACGCGCTGCGATTCGCAATACTCCAAAAAAATGCATCGGATGCGGTGTTGGGTTCATACCGACCCGACGCTGCTCCGAGCTATATTGCACGCAACGATGCCAAGATCTCGCAAAACATCGACGATTTAGAGAACGTCGTCAGCGTGAGAAGAATTTGGGCGAGCGAGCCGGTATATGACCTGACGGTTGCGCCAGGGTATCTCCCTGAATTTTTTGCTAATCGCATTTTAACTCACAATTCGAGCGAGGGAGAGGTCCGATCGTACTACGACACCATCGCGTCGTATCAAAATCGTTTCTTCCGTCCGCATCTCACCACCATCATCAACTTCATGCAGCTCTCGCTGTGGGGTGAAATTGATCCAGAGATCACTTTCGAGTTTGAGCCGCTGTGGGAGATGAGCGCGAAAGAGAAATCTGACCTACAGAAGAGCGATGCCGATCGCGACCAAATCTACGTCGACATGGGCGTCTTTGCTCCAGCAGAAATCCGGAAAATCAAGATCGACGATCCAGAATTGCCGTACACCGGGTTCGATCCGGAAGACCTTCCTGATCTTCGCGAGGAAGAGGAGGCCGGGCTCCAACCGGAGGGCGGCCGGCCGGACCCGTTGGCAGCAGCAGGTCCAGGCGTCGGCGCCACTGGTAAAGCCCCTGATGTAGGCAAAGGTGGGGAGGCCGGCGGGAATGACGCGAACCTAATCCCTTTCGCCCAAGACGCCGAGTGGCGTGAGGACCTCCACCCCCGCGGTCAACCAGACAACGCGGGGCAGTTCGGTCCAGGCGGCGGGAGATCACCACCGGGAAGACCGGGAACGGCAAAGATTCCGGCTGGGCGTCTCCGCCGGTTTCATGTCACCGACCCCCGTAACGAGGAATCAATCCGAAGCGGTGGGTTAAAATACGCCAACGCCAAAGGCGTCGAGGGACCGAAGGCAATTTATTCGTGGGACAACCCGCGTGATGCTCAGAGCTATGCCGGGCAGCATGGATCAATCGTTGAATTTCATGACGATCCGAAACACTACGAAAGCAATCCAACGGGCACGACAACTAATGTGCCACCAGAAAATATCGTAGCCATCCATCAGCCTTGGCATGAACAATACCACTACGCCAAAGAGAACGATCTTTCGCCAGCCGAGGTGCGCGCCGCCGGATATGAAAAGGCTGCCGCGGCATTAGAGGCGGAAAGCAAACATGAGGTTACAGAAACGCCAGCATTCAAGAAGTGGTTTGGCGGTAGCAAGGTGGTGGACAAGGTCGGCAAGCCGTTGGTGGTTTATCATGGTGATCGTCAAAATAAGACTGCGTTCACTGGTCGCGAGGATAAATCGAATTACATCCAAGGTAACATTTTCTTTTCCGATGATCCGGCCATAGCCAAGGGCTACACACCTCATCGGACGAACTCGTACATCGCTGCTAAGGATATGAATGAGACGCACGGCCTCTATCGTGCCTATTTGTCTTTGCAGAAGCCGTTGGTGATCGACGCGAAAGACGCTGATTGGAGTGCGATTCCGGTTCCGCGCAGACTGGGGACAAACGCCAAGCAGCTACAAATCGATGATCTAGCTGTATTAGCCAAAAAAAATGGATATGACGGTCTGATCGTTCGTAATGTTTTTGATCAGTTTGGGCATGGCACACAATACGCCGTCTTTGAGCCAACCCAAATAAAGTCAGCGACTGGGAACAAGGGAACATTTGATCCGAAGAGCCCAAATATCGGCGATGCCTCATTGGCCTCCGACGAGTTCGTAGAATCTCAGCACCCAAGAGTCCCCAGTGGTCCAGAAGGTGGTGAGTTTGCCAAGGGCAGCGGTGGCGGATCTGGTGGTGGGGGCGCCGCAGTGGCTCCGACCGAAGCCGAGATCGATGCACAGATGCATCCAAAGGCCATCGCGGTTGGTGGAGACGAATGGAACAAGAAAACAGCGATACGGCTCGAGCGCGAGTATGTGAAGTCGAGGCCGGCGCTGGAAAAGATTGTCAATGAGGCCGTCGCAAAACATGCGACCGGCGAAGCGGCTGGGGAAGAACTACCGTCTCCAGAAGAATGGGATGGCTTGACCAGCTCAACACAAGACGAGGCCAAGGAAGCCTATACAAAAGAGAATTACCAATCCAATTACGACAGCGAGGAACAGAACTGGCATGAGAACGGCGACGCGCTGGATGATGCCAAATCTCAGGTCGCGTACGACTTTAACAAAAATAATGGACATGACCATGATGCATGGGCTGTCGATGCCATGCTTGATTATCTCGAGCAGCGTCATGAAGATGAGTTGCCACGGATACCGTACACTCAGCAGCAATTACTCGATGCGCTGACCATTAACTATGAGAATGGCCATTCGGGTTCGAACGACGGGCTCACCATCGAGTTCAACGACAAAAAATTGCAGGAGCCCGATACGCTGATCAAAGGCCAACTGACGCTTCCCGGCATCGAGGAATCCGAACCTTCCGATGCTCTGACGAAGGAGATGCGGGAAGACATCATCAAAAACATCACCTTGAAATTTGATGAAAGGGCCGAGAAGATAGAAGACGACATGGAGCCGCCGGATTATCTTCAGGAAAGCGCTAATGAGTCTGCGGATTCCTCTTGGGAGGAAATGGACGACGACGAAAAATACGAGTGGGCTAAAAAGAACACCGACCTGATCGCTGAGGCCGAGGCCGAAAGTCCTGGGACCGAAGAGATTGCTGCGTTGCCGAATAAATTTGATCCGCTGGAACAAAACGCCTCACACCAAGACTACAGGCGGACACAGAGACTGGCTCGCTATCTGTCTGAGGAACGTGCCAGCCAATTGCTGGTCGAACGTGGCATCATTAAAGATCCCGCTGAGGCCAAGAGATGGGCGAAGGCGGCGGACACCGCGTTGTGGGATGGCTGGAAGAGCAGTTCGACTTCAAACATGGGGAAGGTCTTGCAGGTCGCCACGGCTGAGGAATTGGGTGGAAAATATCGCAATGTCTATCCGAAGCGAGTGCTGAGTGCAGAACAAATAGCGAGGAGCGACGCCGATGGCATGTTCCCGCATCTCGGTGGGTACGATGGCGTCAAGGCTTATATCAGAGCTAAATGGGAAACCTCGCAATATCTGCTCGACAAGGCCGATATGCACGTCGTTGATGTTTATCGTGCGGTGAACATCCCGGAAGAATCAAGGGGACCAATCAATATTTCGGAACTCACTGATATAGCGAGCGCCCAACACGATGGAGCTAAATACAAGGTTCCTGACTTCGACAAGGGTGAGCCTGGCGCGTTCATTTATTTTAAGGATCATGACGCGGCAAAATCGTTTGTCATGGAAAAGCTAGAGAACGGCCCGAAGCGAGTTCAGGTAGAGGGCGGCTATACAAAACTTCCTGACTTGCCAATGGAGAGAAACGGGGCTGCATCAACAACGACAGATATAAAGATTGCAAATAATTGGGATGGCAGTTCTGGTCGTGTTGTCATACGAGCCTCGGTTCCGCGCACGGCGGTATTATCAATTCCGGCCTATGGCCAGAATGTCCACAGCGAGCATGAAGTGGTTATCGCCGGAACTTCCTTTGTTGATTGGGACGCCTGGGCTAAAAAGGCCCCAACATTTTCTGATGTGCCAATAGCGGAGGTGGCATGAAAAAATTCAGCATCCTTCAATTGGAGGTCGAAGGGAACCTGCCTTATTGGCTGTCTCCGGAAGCCAAGAACTCCCACAAACTTGCATCGAAGCTCGAAGAGATCAGAACAAGGAACCGCGCTAAATATCTGGCCAAGCGAGATGCCGATAGAAAACTTGCCGCCGACGCCGAATGGGACCCTGAAAAGCACCCGCGCGGCCAACCGGAAAATGCCGGTGAGTTCGGACCGGGCGGCGGACGCGGAGTGGCTAAGCAGCAGTCCTCACCGCACAGATCGGCTCAATCCAGCCCTGTCGGCCACGGTTACTCGAGCGCGGCCACCATCAAGGACGGCAAGATTTACACATCGAATGTTTCCGATGCGACTCGCGCCCTCTATGAGGGAAAGGACGTAGTTCTCGATCAGCCGCGCGAAGTTTCAATCCTGCTCGATCATCTCGGGCAGGTTACGAAGCATCTCATCGCGATGGGTGACAAGGCTCCGAATTTTAATTTGTGCAATGTGAGCGTCGCTGGTTCAAACTTATTTTGTTCGGAATCAAAAGGCATTCCGAGAGTAAAAATGCCTCAACTCGATGACGAGCAGACCAAGAAGTTCCGGCATTACCTGGAAGACAAAGGCTTCAAGATTGAAAAGGCGGAGGAAGAAACCGATCATCTTAGAGCAACTCAGAATGAGTTGAACGGCACTAAGGTTGCGAAGGTTGCGCAGTATCTAAGAGATCATCCAAATGAAAAGGCCGATCGAATAATTGTATCCCGCGACAATTATATTTTGGACGGTCACCACCGCTGGGCAGCGCAGATCGGTCTCGATGCTGAGAACAATCGGCTTGGCGATGTTAAGACTAGGATCGCCCGCGTCGATATCGGGATCATCGATCTATTGAAAGAGGCCGAAAAGTTCACGCATGGTGCCGGTCATAAAGGCGCACAAGATGCGTGGAACGAGAGCGAACACCCTAGAGGCCAGCCAGAGAACGCCGGCGAGTTCGCGAGCACAGGAGGCGGTGGAGGCGGAGGCGGACAATCGAAAGTGACGCCGGGCCAGATCAAGGCCGTCCAGGCCAAAGGTCAGCAGATATCAAAGAACGTCCGCGAGGCATACAAAGAAGCCCAATCTCTGGCGACGAGCAAATCCGGAGAGGGCCGCATCTTTGCCTCACCAAACGTCAAGAACCTGAAATTCAGGCAAGCCAAGGTGGCGCTGGGCGGCGCGCGCCAGCAACAGATGGTTCAAGCGTTTCATTCCGTGAGTCAGATGTTGGGTCTTCAATCGACTGAGCATCCCGCGATCGGTGCATGGTCAGATGGTGCCGAAAACAGCGCAATTGTTGAGATCCCGCAGACTTCGTTTGAAACCCTTGAGGTTGCCGGGGCAATGATGGGGGCCTTGGCCAACCAAAAGGCCGTCTTGGTGTTTCAGGCCGGCACAGGTGACGGCGCTCACTTCCTAGCCTCGTTCAAAGCCAAGGGATCACTCAATGATATTCACGAAAAGCTATTGGAAAGTGGACTGCCATTTCATACATTAGAGCCGACAGCGGACGGCGCTCAGGTCTATGTCTACGGCTCAGATACCAAAACACGACAAGCCGCAAACGATGTGGGGAAATCTTATGGATCAGAAACCGAAATCACATACGGACAAGGAAAATTCGTTGGCTCCGAAAAAGACGGAAGCGACGATGAAGTCCGAGCAGATGCCCAAAAAATCTATGAAGACACCATACGACGATATACCGCTGGACAATCTGGTCGACATAACCTCGAAGCATCTTGGGACGGGCTTCGTCATCGGTGGGCAGGCATCGGCAAAACTCCCCAAGACGTAAAGGGGCGATTCGCCCGGAGTCATGGTGACAAAAACGCCAAACTTCATCTCGGTAGTTGGGCGACAAACGCCAATACGATATTCAATCACATCGATCAGGTAACCGCGGCGGCACCGAAAAATCAGCGGTTGCTGCAGGCTGCCGGCGCCAAGATATTGGCTGCTGTTCCAGGAATTGCCTTCAAGGCGATGGGTGCAAAGACTACACTCAAGGATAGCGATGGGCTCTATCCAAAGGGTGTTGCAAGAGTCCTTGTTAAAGCAAAGCACCGTGGCTTAGGCGGTGTTACCGATGTCGCCAGGGTCGCATTCATCGTCGATAATCCAGAACAGCGCGACAAGGTCATCGCTGAGTTGCGGAAATATTTTCCGACGATCGATGAAGGCTATCAGAGAAACCAATGGGGCTACTACGATGCCAAGGCCCTAGTTAAATTTCCAGACGGCATGATCGGCGAAGTTCAGGTCATGGAGAAAAATATTGAACGCGCGAAGAGCAACAAAGGTGAAGGTGCCGGCCACGGCCATGATTTCTATGCCGCTGCGCGCGAGCTGCCAGTAGATGATCCAAAACGGCAAGAACTGATGGAACAATCGCAACGGCTATATGATGCCGCTGTGTCGAAATCCGATCCGCGCTGGAATGAAATCTACGGGCGTTCACCGATGAAGCGGGAGCCCGCTTAACTTCGTTTCGAGATCAATCGCTTTATCTAAATCCTGTTCCCACACCATGTCGCCACGATGAGCGATCACCACCCCGTTGCCGTCGCGCTTGATCATTGTGCCGTCTGTCCACGACCAGCCCCAGAAGCGCATCCAGCTTTTCACTTCGTTGAGCCGTGCCATGCTGTCTTCTATTTTCCAACAACAAGAATAATCACTCGCTTAATCTTTTCGCCCTTGCGTTTCTCGTAGCGCGCCAATAGCCGGCCCCAAACGACACGACGGATATTAAAACGGCCGCGCTCGATGCGACCGATAGCCCATGCCGATTCATTCGGAGCGTAGATGGTGGTTTCGACTGCGCGAATGCTCATGATGATTTTTCGTTTCCGTAAACCGCCTCGCAGACCTGGCGGCAGAGATCGAGATCGAACCACTCATCGGTTCTGACCCTGGTCTCCATATCGATCCAATACGGCCCACTGGCGTCGATCTCACCAATAACCTGCAAAACATTATCGGGCCCGATGCCGCCGGCATAGCCGACAAAGCGCCCCGGGTACGGCGGCCATTTCTCCGGCAGCACCCCGGCACCAGCGGAGACGTCAAACAGCCAATCGATCGATGTGTCCTTCGGAAAAGTCTTCCCGGTGGCCTGTGCAATACATCGTGGCCCCCAATCCTTACGGAAGGCGTTGATGCGCGCTGCGTCGGGGCGGAACGTGTTGATCTGGATGCGCTTGAAGATGCCGAGGTCGACCGGAGATTCGATATCACGGCCGTCCATGATGTTGCGGCTATGAGCGCCGCAGAGATGCGCGGCAAGATCGAGACCACTCCACAAAAGGCGGGATTGCGCCTCACCACCAGGAAACCGCGGCGATCGCCCCTGCTGCGATGGGCTGAATAGGATGCCCCACTCAATCGGGTAATCCGCTGAGAGTTTAGCCATCTCGCCGACGTCGGTTCTGTCGTCGGCGCCGGTGAAGGTGATGAAGTTTGGTTTACGGCTTGGCATTGTTCTGGCTCTTGCGCTGCTCATTCTGAAACCAGCCCTCTGCAAACTCGTGGGCCATCTGCATCTTGATCCGGCGCTCGGCGTCGTCCCTGTAGCACCATCCGCGAATTTCTTTGCCGACTACGGTTGCGGTAATCGTGCCGGCGTCGTTATCGGTAATGCGAGGATCACTCATCGGTGCCCGCCCAGATCGCTTAGTGGAGTGAGACACGACGCAGGCAGACCAGTGCAGTTGCAAAAGCAAGAGTGCAGGCAATGCCCATCGTCGCCGTGATAGCCTTCGTGGTGGCCGCAGGGGCACATGCGCGGCCCCTTGGAATAACACCATGACGGCACGTAAGGCGCGTCGTCGCTCGGTCCTGGGTTGCTTTGGCTCACTGGTCCGGGCATCGGTCCTATCCTGTTCCTAATGGCGGCGGATTCGCAGAACCCAACGCTGACCATTCCAGTGCCAGCGCAGGACGCTGCGGTTGATCCTATCAAATTCGCGCTTTTGCCTGTCACGCGCTTTTAGTCTCATGGTTGCGGTCCAATCCTGTTTCAGTTTGCTTTAACTTCAATGTCGGTTGGGCGCACTTCGCGTCGCCAGTTTCTCTCTACGCCAGCAAAAACGCTATGGCAGACCGAGCGAGCCATTTCCATCGTTTCTTTCTCGTTCATTTTCTTCAATGCCGCATAGTGACCGATTGACGCCATAAGAAGATTGCCAGCGGCTTCCAGCACATCAGTAACGGCGTGACCGTCCGCACAGCCATTGAATGACTGCAATAGCTGCGCGGGCGCGGCCGGATAATCTGAATCACGTGTTATCGCCATGGTGGCCTCAGTTGTTGGCGGAAACAGAATTAGCGGGGCGCCCGCTTGCTGCTGGCTACGCTCTTTGCCAGTTCATCAATCTTGCGCTTTCGCCAAGTCTGTCCATCAAGCAGTTCTGGAATCGATGGCGCATAATCCCCCGGCAGCGAGATAGTAAGCTGCTGGATCATAAATTCCTTCATCTCCCGATGGTCTGGAGTCGGCGGCGTCCACGCTCTCACCTTTGCCAGCATCGAGTTAATCCGCTCGGCCTCAGTCTCTTGCCGTCGCAGATAGCCGGCCCTACTTTGCAGTGCCGTTCTATGGGCTTCGACTGCGGCGGTCTCTGCCTCCTCATTGGTCATGCCCTGCACAACCTCAAGCTCTTTCAGCCAGATGAACACGCACTTGGCGTAATAGCCGTCAGGCTCAAATTCATCTGGTATTGGCGCGTCCATTGGACTGTCGCGCATGGTGATAAGCGCACCGAAGGCGCGAGCGCACGTCATGGCGAAGTCGGAAAATTCGGTGATCATCCCGTCAACGACGTCTGCGGTGTATCCGGTTGGCATTTCGGTAGCCCTTTTGTTTCAATCTGGTTTCTTGCACCACGGACTCGCCGGACCTGACCGTTCGGCCATTTCAGCAATCTCCGTTGCGTATTCAGGATCGTCTAAAAGCGCGGCTTCGCTGTAGGCCACGAGCGCAACACGCGCATATTTATCCTTGAGCTTGATCACCATGAACTCGCTCTCGGAACCGACATTTCCGATGTCGACAGCGCCTGCGCTTTCCAGCAAAGAAAGTGCTTCCGATATTTCATGCGGCATTTCGCCGTTGTGATGATCTCGGATGTCCCGCAGCACGCGAAGCTTGACGAGGGCATATTTGCCCATGCCGTCAGAATTGATGTTGCGATCGAGTTTCATCGTTACCTCTCCATCGGATCATCGGGATTATAAGCAGGCTCGCTGACGGTCATCCCCCACCAAGTTTCCATACAGGCATTGCAGAACTGCGCCGCATGGCTATCATCGGTCCACATAATCAGCGGCACATCATCCTCGCCAATCTTCGCAGAGCAGTAAGAGCAAAGCGCCGAACGAGGTGAGTCAGGCTTTCCCCATGCCACATGATTCCAATCGAACCCTGGTTTTGGTTTCATTTGATTACTTCGATCCTGATCTCCACGACCTTGTGATCGGGATAGATTACATGGCCCGGGGGATATTCAGCTCCCACGAGACGTTCGACATCTTCCCGTTTTGCGCAGATGCTGCCGAGGTCAAGAGTGTTTTCCGGAGAAAGGAATGCATAAGCGGTTATCATTGCCGCGCCTCCTGCGATGTATCAACCTGCTGCCGTGCGATCTCCCAAAGCACTGGATCGCCAGACGTCATGACGTCGAGTAGCAAACGCTTCTCTTCCCGATAGACTTTCGCAAAGCCGGGATCGTGCGCCTCGATGGTAAGCGTGTTGTCGATGAGATCGGCCAACTTAATCGTCTGTGCCGCGGCCGGAGCTGCTGCGGAATGCTGCCGATCAATAGCCTTGCGGGCTGCTCGGTTGCCGTCCGAAGGCTTTGACGTATCGGTAAGCCAGCCGACGAGATCTGCGACAGCCGGACCGAACTCGGCGCGTACGGCTTCAATCGTGATCGGGGTGTCCTCTACGACGTCATGCAGAAGCGCGGCGATCAGCATGTCTTCGTCGCAGATTTCGACGCTGCTGAGTATCTTCGCCACCGCGATCGGATGCGTTATATATTCAGTGCCGGTGTACTTGCGCTTCTGGCCGCGATGGGCCTCGGTCGCGAAGTCCAGTGCGGTCGCAATCCTAATCGACGATCCTGCGATCACGTCCATAACGATCACTCTGCTTCCTTCGGCAATTCCGGGAGGTCTTGAAACATATCTTCCCAGTAGGTATCCCAGTTCGGATAAACGGCATCCCAATCATCGGTGCCAGCCGGCTCCCAAGCCTTGGTCGTTCTGGCGAACACCCAGTTTTTGTGGTCCGGAGTGACGACGAAAGGCATTCCGTCCTGAGTCAGATATTGGTATCCTGGTTTCTTGATCATTTTGTTTTTCCTTCCTTCTTAACCGCCGCATCGACGCGGCCACGCAATGCGGCCCCGCTTTCCATCAGGAAGTGCAGAAGCTTTTCCAGCGGCTCCGGAACTGGGGAATCCCCCGCGGCGATCCGCTGCGACTGCCGTCGGCTAATGCCGAGTACAGGGGCGGCACCGACGATCGAGAGATCGAGCTTTTTAAGAGCGGCGCGATATTGGGCTTTGGTCATGTGGAGACCTCCTGTGCCTCCATTGCTATCTATGCGCCCTGTCGGCGTACGTCAATCCGGTTGGTCGCGTTTATTTGATCTCGAGACCAGCCGAAATCATCCCATCTGTAAGTTCGCCAGCAAAGCGAGACTCAATGGCGAGTGTGTTGCCGAGCCACTGCCACGGTTCGGTCTGGACGTTCTCCTCGATCCAGTCTTTGCCGGCCTGGGTGACCGGCTGGAAGCTGAAGACGCTTCCGTTGTTCGAGATGTAGACGTCAGTCATGCTGCCTTCTCCTGTGCTTCATTAAGGCCGCGGGCGCGAGCCTCGGCATCCTTGCGGTATTTGTACCAGCCCATTCCGGCTGGCATCCGTCGCGGTTGCGGCCACCACCACCAGCCGATACCTTCGATGTCATCGCCGAGAGAGAACCGCGGCACGGCATCGAGAACGGTGTAGCCGCGTTTTTCAGTCGACCGACCGGCGACATATCGTGGGCGGATAGTAGCCGCTTGCGCCTTCACTGCGGCGGCATATCTGGCCGCCTCAGCGATGCAGCGTGGATCATTCAAGTTCATCTTTCCCTCCTGTTACGCCACGGCTTTGCGCGCAGACACCGCGTCATTACGGTAGCTCTCACTATCTGGAACACCATTGACCATTCGCGCACTGTTAGTCGGGCAGATAGACGACTGCAGTTCCCAATGACCGATTGTTTTTCCTTGGCGTCGCACGTCCATATAGAGGCAATCCGCATGTAAACCGGACATTGCAACGTAACCATTGGTGTGTGCATCCGGATAAAAACGGAATGTGATCTCGTCATTTTCGCGCAACGTGTGTAGAATTAGAGTTGCGGTGTGTTTTTGCGAATGATAAAGGTTGATCAGGGCAAAGCACTTAACGCGGCCGGATTTCAATTCATCCTGACCACGCGATCCATTTAGGCTAATCTCGCAGTTCACCATGTGGTCAGTGTCCTGAGCAAATGGCTTGGCTTCAGTCTTGGGATTGCGTTTGATCGCGCGGGCTACGGTGTAGTCCTTGCCAAGATGCACGCAAAGGCTATCGGCGGTTCGTAATGCGATGATGTCTGATTTGGTAAGCATTTTGTCTCTCCCGTTTCAGATCAGGCGGCGACCTTGATCGATGCGACATAGATCGCGAGTTTCTCGGCGATGGCGGCATCATCCAGTCCAGCGCCGACTAGGCCACGGGCGACCCCATAGACTTTCGTGATGTCCATTATGTTGATCGGATTATTGGCCAAGGCGTTGCCGACAAACTTGTCGACGCGGGCCTCGGCGATCTTCTCGGCTTTTGTCTTTCGGGGTTTCATTGTCATCGCTCCACGTTCATGAGAATTGTTAGGGGTGCCGCACCGCCGCCGACCCAGACGCGACCGGACCGTTTCAGTTCGGCCAGCGCCTTTTGAAAGTCCTCGTCATCATTGGGGAAGCAATCGCGCAGTTCGCATTGGGCGCGGAATGTCTCGTTCCCGGCGTCGTCGCAGTCATAGATGCGGACTTGCATGGCGGTTTCCTTCAGGCTGCCAACTTCAAACCGTTCCGGGCGACGACCTTGACCGTCGTAACCGGAGTCGTCTTGGTGTTGGCCGTGATGAATTGCGTGGACAACTTCGCGCGGACAGCCTTCATGTCCAAGGTGTTCCGCTCACTCTCCGAAACAGTTGCCCGGTAGAAATCGCCCTCATAGGAGCCGGGACCTGCCGCGATGAGTTGATCCTTGATTAGCGTCTCAATGGCTTCAAGCTCGGCAATCTTCGCCTTGAGCACGCCGAGTTCATCGATCATTGTTCCGATGTTGCTTGTCATGGGTTCTCTCCTCGACCCTGATATAGGAGCCGCCTAGAGATACGTCAAGACGGCGTATCTAAGAAATTGTTGAGGTATCAGGGGAGGGGCCATTTTGCCACGGCATCAACCCGAAAGGCTGGCTTCCGGCGTCAATCCCTGGCCACAGGGGAGGCCAAGGGCTGGTTTCTAGCCTGCGGCGGCTACTGGGGTGCCAAAGCTAAGAATTAACGCGCCACGGGCCATCGCTGGTGGTCAGGCGGCGCGCTTTGACCTCTTCGGTCGGCGTGCCCGTTTTGCTTCCATATTTTCATCGTAGAGCGCCCGCCACTGCTCGGGAGTGCGCAGGCGCCGCGCCTTGGCGGGATAGGCGAGCAAGGCGGCACTCTGCCGCGTAGGATAGCAACTCTTGCTTTGCCGCTTGGATTTTGTCGGGATCAGTGGTGATAACGCGGCAGCCTCTGTCCGGCCCGTCCACATAGAACGGTCCTGTTTTGGCTTGCTCCTCCGCGCTATGGGCATCGGAAAGCAGGTCCTTCAACGCGGCAGAATCCAGTTCGGCTTGCGACGGTTTCATCATTGACCTCTTAGATTTTGTGTCTGCGTCTTTCAATTCTGTTTCCAGCGCGAAGCGTCGCGAATTGGCGCGCACCGTCACCATGTCCATCCCGCCGTTGAAGGGCGACGTCTTTTTGATACCGGCTGCCTTCATCTTTCGGCGCAGCTCGCGGAGATCGGTTCTGATTTCCTTGATCGGTCTCATCTCCGCACCTCGATCAAATCACCGAACGGTGCCTTCAAATCAGTGGTGCAGGCCCAGACCACTGGATAGGATGGTTCCTGCGGTGCCATTCCTTCGAGATCGGTGAGGTAAATTAAGCAGTCCGGCACGATGTTGTTTTCCTCGACGTAATCGAACACCGGCTGAAACCGTGTTCCGCCGCCACCGGCAAACGTCGGCTTCATCTCGACCGGCGGATTATCTGGAGTGAAGGATTCTACTTTCTGAACCTCGGCATCGCAGAAAATGAAGTGGGTGGATTCCGGTCGGACATCCTCGATGATCTTGGTCATCTCGGAAGCGAACTCTGGCCACCATCGTTTAGTCGACCCCGATGTATCGATGGCGACCACGATCGGCCCCATGTTTTCGCTATGCAGGGAAGGCAGATAAAGCTTGCGAGAGATAAGGCGGCGATTTGGCCGCGACCAGGAATAATCATCCTTGGCGATCCGCTGCATGAAACGGCGGAGTTCCTCGCGCCAGTCCACCTTGGCCTTCTTGAGATCATCGACGACTTGCTCAAATCCAGCCGGTAGCTTTCCAGCCGCTTTGGCCACATTCATGGCCTGAACGGTTGCCACCAAAGCATCGGCCTCAGCCGCGGCGATCTCACCGGGATCGGCCGGGCCGCCGTCCTCTCCTGGGGTATCCATGACCTCGCCGCAGCCACCGGGGTCACTGTCCTCTTGCGGGGCCTGCTGGTCGTTTGATTGATTGCCTTGGCTAGGATCACTAGGCTGGCCGGCGCCGGCCTCCCCTTGGCCGTCCTTGTTGGATTGCGGGGATTCCTTGGGTTCTGGATCAGGGATCATGCCATAAATGGCCTCGGCTGACTTGTCGTGAAAGGCGGGATCGTTCAGTACATCTTTTGGTAACTGGAATCCCGCCTTGATCAGCAAAGGATTCACGGCGAAATCTGCGGCCCGATTCCATTTCTTGGCGTCTCGGCTCCCGCGCCGGGTATGGTGCAAACAAGCGACGTGTAACACTTCATGGGCGACGCAGCCGATCAGTTCCGGCATCGAAAGCCCGTCGACAAATTGCGGATTGAACCGCAAAACCTTGCCATTGGTCTGCAAGGTTTTGCATTCCGATGTTTCGATCATCTCGAGGCGCACCGCCAAGGAACCGAAAAACGGCTGGCTCATAATCAATTGAGCCCGCGCCTTAACGACTTTGCTGAATGCTGGTGAATGTTCCATGACTGACCTCAAGGCTTATATATACCCTATTAGGCGTACGGCAAGGGGGCGTATTAGGCCCCCTCACATTTTCATGCCGCCACTGCGATCGGCATGTCACCGACATACCCGGCCAAGCTATTCAGGATGTCGTCGGCTGACCGCACGGCTTGATCCCGGGCCACATTGCTGTTCCGCAATTGATCCGGACTGAGCGGGCAAAGGCTCTGCATCAGCTTGACCTGCAGGGCCGCCAAGTCGGGGTCCTCGGTCACGTTGAGGCGCGGCAACAATTCCGCCAATTCGCGCAGGTTGGTGATCGCGGTATCCCGGAACGGATGCTCGACCTTGCCCTCAGCATTGACGCTGTAGGCAACCAGCTTGTCGCGGAGCCCAGACACCGCCTCGACGACACGATTGAACAGATCAGCAGTGGCCTGTTTCATCGCATCGGCAACCCTGGCGTCGATGTTCTGGGAAATCTTCGCGATCTCCGCGGTCGGAATATCGATCCGGAAATCGCCGCTGTCCGGGAACGGCAGGAAGTTTGACTCCATGCTGTAATTGGACCGCATCGATTCAACGGAAGGATAATCGTTTTCGTTGAACAGGCCGTTCAGTGAGACCCGCGCCGCATCACGATGAGCCGGGTAAGTCTTCAGGAAGGATTCCACGGCATCCTTGAACTCGACGTTGATCGCCCGTTCCTTCTCGACATACTTGAAATAGTTGGCTGACGGCAGTAGCCGGTAGCCGCTATCCTGCCACGGCAGAGTGTTGGTGTAGTGATGATCCCGGGCGCGGGCGACTGCGGCCGAAATCAAACTGGTGGCATCCTTACCGAGCAGCTTCTTGCTGGTGCTCAGAAAGGCGCGATCGGTATGTTCGGCATCGGCGATTGCATTGGTCACCTTGCGTTCGAACTTCCGGTTTCCCCACTGGCTGATGGAAAGGCACGCCAGCATGGCCTTGCTTGCATACGGGTTCATGATATTTTCCCTTTCAAGTTACTTTCAAGTTGAATTATCAAACGAGGATCTCGTGATTTGCGACGGCCCATTCCGTGAAGGCGCGCGTGCTTTGCACCTTGGGGTTCATGGCGACGGCCTGGGTGACGGCGAGGACTGAGAACTCGGCGCCCATGCGCTCGACATATTTCACGACGCGGTCGAAGTTGGCGTCGCTGGCCTTGCGGGCGAGCGCTCCGGCGATCGCGTACTTGGTTGCTGGGTCATCAGGGACCACGGCCGTTTCCGGGCTCAGCAGCACGGCATCGATGTCGGGCAGGTTCCGGTAAATCTTCAGGAACCCGACATATTCCGCGGCGGCGCCGTCACCAATCTTGCCGGCATAGAGCGGCAATTCAATCTTGGGGTCCGGCTTTGCGGCGGTGATGACTCCGACTTTCTCCCAACCACGCGGCGACGGTGACGAGTTCTGAATCGGATCAAAGGCCGAAAGCAGGCTGGGCCGGAACCGAATGAACGCGATGGTTTCCATCGGCACACCGGCCTTCAGCGCCCACTTCACCCAATCTTCGACGCTGACATCCATGTAGAGATGAAAGAAACGATCAGCTATTTGAGACGGCATCCGGTTGGTGGCGGCTCGATCCTGCGCCCGGTTTGAGGCACCCAAGATCACCACATTGTCGGGCAACTTGTAGTCGCCGAGCTGGCGCTCGTTGAGCAACTGGCCGGCGGCGTTCTGCACCGAAGGCAACCCTTGGCTCCACTCATCAAAAAACCAAACCGTGGGCTTGCAGCCCTGACGGGGAAATTCGGCCGGGACCAGCCAACGGGTAGTCCCGGCTTTTTCGTCGACCACCGGCAGTCCTCGCAAATCAACGCTCTCTATCTGGGAGAGCCGAGTGACGAGCAATTCATGTTTGAGCTTCTTGGCGACTTGTCCGGTAATGGCGGTTTTGCCGACACCGGGAGGCCCCCAGACATGGGCGGGTTGCCCAAGCTTGACGCAGAGTTCAAGAGCAGAGCCGACATCAGACGGTTTCATGGATCATTCCTCCAACCGATAGATAGGTGACTGACGCTATACGTCAAGACGGCGCATCATGTATTTCTATCGCTTCACCTTGGCGGGGATCAACTTGAAGCCGAACGCCATGCCGGGAACCGTGCCGAAAAACACGGCCATCATCACGGCGGTGGCAATGAAATCGATCAAAGCAGCGTATTTCATGGGGTGTTCCCTTCACCCTCTATATACGCCGTGCCGTCGCATACGGCAATAGGGCGTAGCAACTAAATATCACTGGAATAAAGGGATTGTAATCCTATTGGAACCGGCGAGGATTGGTGGTATTGAGAGCAATGTCCGACGAACCCAATGCCCCAAAAACCTACGGCGAGTTGATGGAAGCAAACACGGCTTTGCTGACGCAAATCTCCGAGCTGAAAAGAGCGCTGCTGAGAATGGATGAACTCGCTAAGACTGCCGAGATCGAGGCACAGGCCCGCGTTACATCAAAACCGAAGGTGAGGCAGTTGGACAAAAATTCTTCGAATCCATTTGAGCGGCCGTACGACGGGCGCTGACAATGGGAAGCAACAAGAAGAAGCAACACCAACTCGCCAGAATGTTTCGGCGCCAGAACGGCCACTGTGCCTGGTGCAACAAAAAGATGCTGCCCCCCGGATCGCATAAAGGGAAGGGTCGTGTGCCGCCGATGCTCTGCACCTTCGACCACTTCGACGATCGCCACAGCGACGAGCGCGGCAAGCACGCCGGGGAATACCGGAACGTCGCGGCCTGCTGGACCTGCAACAATCGGCGGAATGCGATGCAGGAGGCCAATGTTCCGAAGGAAGTGCTGTGGGAGAAATCGGGATCACCGCCGCCGGGCGTCCGAGACGATCTCCGGCGCCACCAGCGGGAAATATGAAATGCAGGTTCGTAAAAAAGAAATATGGCATCCGACTCAAACAGACGGTTTGATCACAGCGCGTCGTTTGAACAGCAGGACGGGCGAATGGGAGTTCTGCCAATACGGCGATCTGAAGAAGGGTGATGTTTTCAAAGCATACTTTGGGCGCAGGCAGATCAACCCGCTCGCGCTGTCGCCGGATTACTGTAACATAGTGGCGCTTTGCTTAGCCGATGCGGTGCGCGACACGTTTTATCGTGGCTACGGGTATGGCGTCGAAATTGAAGTCGGATCGTTCGATGAAATAACGAGGAAAGTAGAGAACAACAATGGGGGTGGACCTCCGCCCGACTCCATGCTAAAGGCCGCGCCATGAGCAATCGCTTACCAGCCATATCCGCCATCGCCTCACGGTCGTTTAATCGACCGGCGAGCGATTGCGAGTGCGTGGGTAGGTACTGGCTAACGACAAGAAAAGAACAGCCCAAGCAAGGGTCACACACAGGATAAGCGGCAGGGCCAAGTTCCTCTGCCGATCACAGGCAGAGAGAACGAGACGGTCCAGCTAAGTTTCTCCAAATCAAGTTCCGGACCTTCACAATCAAACTGCCTGACGACGCCAGATGTACGCGCGTCGGGATGTTTTTGATCGTGAACGTCCAGATTGGACGAGCAATCGTGCAACCGCTTCCGAAAGGATGCTTAGCGGATTGCTCGTCTATTTGTACATTTTCAAGCTATAATAGCCCATGAAGCATTGGCGGTGATGCACCTGTTTCGTAAGCAGGCGATTGGAGTTCAACTCTTCACATGGGCACCATGAACAAGAAAGAAGCTGGAAGGCTTGGGGGCTATGCGTCCGTTGCCACCAAGAAAGAGGTCTATCTGAGGAAAAGAAAAGAATACCTCGATAACCCTAAGCGTTGTCTTAAATGCTCAGCAATAATCCCATTTGAAAAACGTCTTAAACAAAATTACTGCGGACACTACTGCGCTGCTATTGGGCGCACATATGAAGGAAAGCATGGGCCAGCAAGAACAACACCGCACTGCATTATTTGCGATAAGCCACATAAGATGTCTGGCGATCTTTGCCAAGAACATCAGGTTGACCACGATATTGAACTAGGTCTTGTTTCAGAAAGAAAAACATTAAAGAAATGGCTTATTAAAAAACGAGGACATCGCTGCGAAGTTTGTCAGAACACAGAGTGGATGGGCCATCCTATTCCACTTGAACTACATCATATTGATGGCAATGCGTCGAATGATCTTCCGATAAATTTGGAATTGGAATGTCCGAACTGCCACGCGCAAACGCCCACAGCCAAGGGCAAGAATCGCGGCAATGGTCGCGCAGCAAGAGGTCTTGTTCGTGTTATTCCAAGAAATAAATCGCCGTCTTATCCTCAGTGCTAGAGGTCCGGTCTTGTAAGCCGGGTGCGCGGGTTGGATTCCTGCAGACGGCACCAAATTATGCCCGTTTAATTCAATGGAAGAATACCGAGTTGGTATCTCGGATACATCGGATCGTAACCGATAGCGGGCTCCAATATGCGAGCGTGGCTTCATTGGAAACTGGCATACCTTGTCCGTTCAGACCGGATAGCTTTGGGAGTTCGACTCTCCCCGCTCGCACCAATTCGCCCGTTTATGCAAATGGTAAAGCAGCGAAGCTCAAACCTTCGTGCATGGAGATTCGAGTTCTCCAACGGGCACCACATAGGCGAGCATAGACCAAGGCAGAGTCGCGGAATTTAAAATTCCGTACAGTGCAGGTTCAAATCCTGCTGCTCGCACCAAAGCCGGATAACCCGGTGGCTGTCGTGGGCGCGCATCGACAGAGCCAGCACGTGGTCGCTTAGGCCGACCGCGGTAACTGGCACCAACTCACGCTCCCTGCGCCAGATGGGAAGGCTGCGGCTTTACACGCCGCCACGACGGAGTTCGATCCTCCGAGGGAGTACGCGTCTTTAGCTCAGCGGAAGAGCACTTCCTTGACATGGAAGAGGTCGGGTTTTCGACTAACCCAAGACGCACCAACAACGTGCTTGTAGCTCAGCGGTAGCAGCGCGCGCTTGATAAGCGTGAGGTCGGGTGTTCGATCCACCCCAGGCACACCAATAAGGAGCGAGCGATGTTAAACGAAACGAGCTGCTCGCTCTGCCGAGCAGGCTACAAGCCGACGCGATTGAAGCGTCAGAAGATTCACCACGACCGCGCCACCGGCCGGATCGTTCTATGCGAGGAGCAACCATTCATGAGCGACGGAAGCAAACGCACCGATCTTAACGGATCGGTCACTCTAGCGGCGAGGAGACGCGACTTTTAATCGCGCTGGCGCAAGCCACATCATGGGTTCGAGTCCCATCCGATCCTCCAAAATTGGACCAGTAGCCAAGCGGCCAACGGCAACTGACTCTTAATCAGTCGGCGCAAGCCTTCCGGAGTTCGAATCTCCGCTGGTCCGCCAATTAACGGCGGCATACTCCAAGCAGGTAGAGAGAGCGGTTCGAGAAGCCGTACAGTCCGGGTTCGAGGCCCGGTGCCGCTACCAAATTCAAGGCCGCTTATGCATCAGGTGAGGCAGCGTCACTGTCCATGACGTGAGGCGGGATCGTTCCCCGCAGCGGTCGCCATTAACAGGATGTGGGAAAGTCTGGCTAATCCGCCTCTTTCGGAAAGAGGAGATCGCGTGTTCAAGTCACGCCATCCTGACCAATCACGGGCCGGTAGCTCAAAGGTGGAGCCGACGCCTCATAAGCGTTTGGGTGCGTGTTCGAGTCACGCCCGGCCTACCAAATAGGAGAGCGTCATGCGCGTCATCGCGAAGATGGACGGCACCACGGTGCCGGCTACGTTTCACTTGATCGTTCACGGGGCGCCGCATCGTCGAATGCACGTCAGGATGATCCAGCAGTATCGCGACGAGATCCGCCGCGCCTGCGACGCCGCCGGCATCAGGACGCCGGTCGACACCACGGTCGATCTTTCCGTGATGTTCATCGATCCGACGTCGCCAGACTACGACAACTTGCTCACCGCGCTTTATCAAGCAATGGATGGCGCGACGTTGAAGAAGCCCGGCATCCTGACCGACGACAGTTTGATCGGAACAGTTCGCAGGCTGGCAAAATACTACACGACATAAACGTCTCTTAGCTCAGCGGAAAAGAGCGGCGCTCTCCGAAAGCGCAGGTCCGGTGTTCGACTCACCGAGAGACGGCCAATAAGGATGGTGAGCCGGTGGCCCGGCAGCGAGCTTTGAATACTCGTGACACCGCAAGGTGTGGGGATCGAAACCTCCGCTATCCGCCAATACGGAAGGTTAACTGTCGGGGACGACAGGCTCGCTTGGAAAGCGAAGCGGCGCAACAGCGTCGGGGATCAAGACCTCAGCCTTCCGCCAATACGGCGTGTCACCCGGACAGGAGTTCGGCACGGCTTCGAATACCGATGGCACCTTGCGAAAGGTGTGTGGATCAAGACCACGGCACGCCGCCAATTTTGTGCTATAGTATTTATGCGGGGACAAGCACCGGGCGCTGCTGAGCCTCATAAGCTCAGGCCGAAAGGCACAGTGGGTTCGATTCCCATCCCCCGCTTCCAATTCACGGGAAGGGCTAATAAGGACGGGTGGTCCTGTCGGCGGTCTGTAAAACCGCTCCCTATGCGGCACGGTGTTCGATTCACCCCCGACCCACCAGATCACGCGGACAAAGGATTACGGCAGTCTCCTGCGTTGCCAACGCAGTGGCGGGAGTTCAACTCTCCCTGTCCGCACCAACATGCCTGATAAGCTAATCTGGTGAAAGCGCTGCGCTGAAGACGCAGAGAGCGTGGTTCGAAACCATGATCAGGCACCATTTACCGGGGAAAGTGTTGGGACACAGTCACCCTTTGCACGGCTGACGTTCGCAGTTCGATTCTGCGTTTCTCCACCATCTTTTAGCAGATCAAATGGCGCTGTTGCCTTTCTAATTCCAACGTGTATTTCACGATGGCAAGTAGGACAGACTACAGCCAAATTTAATGGATCATTATTCGTTCGATCTTTATCAATATGATGAACCTGCAATACTCGGTTGTCTCGCTTATATCCGCATCCTGCACATACTTTTCCGTGAGCCCGACGAGCAATCTGTCGATAGGAGTCAACGCCAGTATAAGTTTTTGGCCGAATATCAATTATGCCGCCGTCTTGTTGCGCTGTATCTTTGCATTTGCGGCAGCAAAATAAATACCCTGTTTTGCTTTTTTTGAAACGCGACGGCGAGCGCCAGAATAATTTCTGGCATTGTGAGCAAGTTGCGTTCGGCTTATGTAGTTTTTTTGGTTTGCTCCGGCTGGAACACGAAGGCGAACAATACTTACCGTGCCCACGCTTAATATATTTCGGTTCAGTGATGAATGGCTCGCCGCATCGGAGACAGTTTCGTTTTATTTTCATCTGCTAAGTGTAGCATAATATCTTTGCGCGAAACAACTACAGTCCACCACTTCGTTCCGGAATAGCTCAGTTGGAAGAGCACCTGATTGTTAATCAGAGGGTCGCACGTTCGAGCCGTGCTTCCGGAGCCATTACGCGGCGGTCGTCTAGGCAGGTCCAGGACGCCAGCCTCTCACGCTGGAAACCGGGGGTCGCAGCCCCGTCGCCGCGCCAAATCTGACTCGCTTCGAATCGAAGTGAATCAATCTGACTCACCTTGAGTCATGCACACGTAGCTCAGCAGGACAGAGCAGTCGGCTACGAACCGACAGGTCGGGAGTTCGACTCTTCCCGTGTGCGCCATTTCATCCGTGCGTAGCGCAGCCCGGTAGCGCATCTCGTTTGGGGCGAGAGGGTCGCAGGTTCAAATCCTGCTGCACGGACCATTCTGGGGGATAGCTCAGTCGGTAGAGCGGTGCGCTCTGAACGCACAGGTCGCGGGTTCAACCCCTGCTCCCCCAGCCAACATCACGCGGTGCCGGAACGGCCACGGACCTGCCTGCAAAGCAGAGGACGGGAGTTCGACTCTCCCCCGCGTGTCCATATTTGCCCTCGTAGCTCAGCAGGACAGAGCGGCCGTTTTCTAAACGGATGGTCGGGTGTTCGAATCATCCCGAGGGCGCCATCTCGACGTAGCTCAACAGGACAGAGCGGACGTTTCCGAAACGTCAGCGTGGGGGTTCGAGTCCTCCCGTCGAGGCCAATTCAGAACATCAAAAGGAGAGCCACGTGTCCACCGCGGAAGACGTCTATAGAAACCAGACCTCAATGCTGCAGTGGCTCCGCCGCATCGGCCACCGCGTCGACTTCTCGCCGGAGCCTGGCGTCCATCTCCCGAACGCCGGCTGCTTCCAGCCGCAACGTGATCGTCGCTCGGCGGCGATAGCGGCGCCAGTCTACCTATCTCGCTTTGACGGGAAGCCGTGCCCCTACTGTGGGCGCGAGATGACTAGGAATCTCCGCAGCCGCGCACCGACGCGCGATCATGTCAGACCGAAACGCGCCGGCGGCACCTTCGCCAACGGGAACTGCCTGGTCGTTTGTGTTAAGTGCAACGGCGACAAGGGCGACATGATGCTGCGAGAGTTTGTTTGGTGGTTGCACGAGCGGAACGATCCGCGCGCCGCGATCGTGGCGAAGATCAACCCGGATACAGGCTTGGAGAGTTAATCCGGCGGGGCCGGAAGACGCCTGCTAAGCGTTCTGCACCGAAAGGTGTGCTGATCGTGCCAGCAACTCTCCGCCAATTCGCGACCTTAGCTCAATGGTAGAGCTAATGCCTTCCAAGCATAAGACGCGGGTCCGATTCCCGCAGGTCGCTCCATGCTCCGTTCCTCCATCAGCTAAGAGGCCCGCCTTTCACGCGGGTAAACCGGGGGCAGCACCCGGACGGAGTGCCAATATGGCCGGTTCGTTCAGTGGCAGGACGACGCCCTTTGAAGGCGCCTACGTGGGTTCGATTCCTACACCGGCTGCCAATAATCGCTCGACCTCCGGTGAGGAAATGGGTCTCATAAGCCCGTCAGGCGCGGTCAGCACGCGCGCGAGCGACCAATCATGCTGTCGTAGCCCAAAAGTAAGGCGCGTGGCTGTGGACCACGATAAGTTGGGGCAGTACCAACCGACAGTACCAAAGTGTGGGGGTGTAGCTCATCGGCAGAGCGGCGGACTCCAAACCCGCGTCAGAGAGGGTTCAATTCCTTCCTCCCCCGCCATCTTAAAATAATCAAGATGATTTCTCGAAATGCTCTGGACGTTCGCGATTCTTTGGTACATTTCTTTCCATTCGCGCGCCAGAATAGGCTATGGTACGCATCAACAAAGCGCGGAGAGAAGTCATGAGTCTCGTCGGTAAGTTTTTTCTACATTGCGGCGAAAAGCATCTCCACACCGGAGAGATCGTCGACCAGATTACGCCGGAAATATTCTTGGTCCGGTTAGATAAAAATCCGGACTCTAGCGTTCCTTGTGATTCATCGATTGCCATTCCGGTTTCAGAATTTGTCGCGACTATGGAGTCCTGCGGGTGCCCGAGCGCGGAATGGGAGTTCTTTGATTCCCGCAAAGAGCTAGATAAATACCAGGAGTGGCTCGATGCGCCGCCGACAGAGGACGAACGTCGGGACATGGATAAGACGAAAAAAGTCGTACCGCTTCACTGATCGGGAGAGAACGCCGTGATGCGGCTAAAAAAGAACGAGAAGGCACTTCGGCCGGTTTTCCCAAACGTTGGCATCGGTGTTGCGTACCGCCGCAAGCTGCAAAACCTTGTGGACGAAATGCACAACAGCGTTAGGTATTTTATCAAGGCGGCCTATCGCAAAAACGAACCGATCATCGCGCAGGATGAGATACCCGCCGCCGAGCTTCAAAAAGCGATCGACGAACTCACGAGACAGTGGTGCCGCCGTTTCAGAGATGGCAGCGAAGACCTCGCCGCATGGTTCGCCAAGCTGGCTTGGCGGCGGTCGGATGCCGCGCTGAAAAAAATATTGAGGGATGCCGGTATTAGCGTTGAATTTCAAATGAGCCGCGCGATGCGCGATATTTTGCGGGCGACGGTCGAAGCTAACGTACAAATGATTCGCAGCATCCCCGAACAATACTTAACGCAAGTCAAAAACAGCGTAATGAGATCGGTTCAGGTAGGCCGCGATCTTGGGTCTCTCGCGAAAGAATTGCAGGAACACTACGGAGTCACCAAGCGGCGCGCCGCTTTTATCGCGATTGACCAAAATAATAAGGCGAGTTCAGCGATGACCCGTGTGCGGCAACTCGACCTCGGGCTTGAAGACGGAGTTTGGCGGCATTCTCACGCCGGGATTCATCCAAGGCCGACCCATGTTGCAAATGATGGAAAACGTTTTAGTCTGCGGGACGGCTGGTATGATCCTGCGGTTAAGGAGAAAATACTTCCTGGATTTCTTCCGCGGTGCCGCTGTTTTTGGACCCCAGTTATTAGGGGCTTCTCCTGAGATGAAAGTTGTCGCGCTCGACAAACACTACTGGCCGCGCGGCGGCTACGGCCACTGGTGCCCTGGATGCAAGTCGGGGCATGAGATCGACACCGAGCAGAAAAACTCCAGCGGAGCGATCTGGAAATTCGATGGCAATCTCGAACGGCCGACGTTTGCGCCGAGCATCAACGGTCGATGGGGGACGTTTGCTGATCCAAACTACAAGCCCGATCCCGGGCACGATCACAGCGGTGTCTGCCACTACTTCATCACGGCCGGGAAGATCATCTATTGCGGCGACTGCACCCACGCGCTGCGCGGTCAGACTGTCGACCTACCGGACATTCCCAAGGGCAGTTACGTCACGTCGATCTGGAAGGCCAAAGGCTTTTCATAATGCGCGCTGCCATCATCACTGCGGTTTTCGTCGCGGCGACTGCGCCGGCACAAGCAAAGTGGAAGGCACAATACGCCGACAGCCCGAACGCGACGTGGTATCAAGATCAAAAGGACTGCGGCGGCAAGAGTTGCTGTGGCCTCGCGGACGGCGAGGCGTATCATGGCGGCTACGAACTAAGACCGGACGGGTCTGCCATTCTCGGCGACGGCACAAAGATCGATGCGTGCCGGGTGCTCAGTGGGCCCAATCCGACTGGCCATGCGATCTGGTGGCATAGCGGAGCACGGACCTACTGTTTTTCTCCGGGGCCGGGATCGTGAGCCAAGTCGGTTTTGCTGAGCGTCGAACGCCGTGGTACAAATGGAATCAGGAGGCCACGCGAATGCGCAAATTCTTCCGCTGGCTATTCGGCACGGGCAGCAAAGAAGACATCCAGCGCGAATGGGCGAAAGCAATGGAGGCATCGCCTCCCGTCGCTGAAATTTCCAAGCCGGTGCCCGTTGCCGAAGAGGCCAAGTGGCCAGATCCTGCGCCATTGCTTAATCCACGCATTGTTGCCTTACGCGCCGCCATCGATGCTGATATGAGCATGATTCATAAACCGAAGGCGCCGCGGCGAGTTGCCAATGCAAGGCCGGCGACAAAATCAAAAACCAACAAGCGCCGGAAACCAGTGTGACGAGAGATCGCGCCATAAAACGTGCGGAGGCCATGCGCGACGGCGCGATTAAGATGATGAAGCTCGCTGCGGACACGAAGATGCCGTTTGGCACGCGCTACAAGGCGACCATTCTCTCTGAAGACTTTGAGGAAGCCGCGCGGCGGTTCGATGGATTTTCCGAAAGAGAGCGGGCGCGGTCGTGACCGATGTACCACGAAAGCCACCGCCGCGCTGCGCGAAACACAATTTAGCGATGATGTGGTTTCGTGAGCACCACGGAAGTCCGGCTTATCGGTGTCCGATCTGCGTCGCTGACGCCAAGATCAAAATAGACCGAGAGTGCGATGGCCACCGTCGTCGAGCAAAGGGCGCTGCATGAGCGCGCGCGTTTTCAGATTTAGCGACTATCATCCGGCACATCCGACGGTTCCGCCGTCCTACGGCGAAGGCGAAGATGGCGAGGTGATTGTGCTGCCCATCATTAGGATTGAGCGCGGCCAGAATGGCAGCGACCTCGTGCGCGTTGTGGATGTACCTAAAGAGGTGCCATTCCGATGAACTGCCAACTCAACCTCAAATCCGGCGCGATGATATGGGCCTTGGCCTCTTCGGTCGGCACCGATGAAAACGAGGTGGAGCGGATCAAGGACGGCGAGGTCTCGGCCGAACGGATCGAGGCGATAAAGCAGAATTTGCGCGAGGCGGCGTTTGTTCTCAGTGCGGTGATTCCGATGGGAAGGGCCTAATGCGGGTCGAGTTGGGAATGAAGCGGTACGCGAACAAGGAAAACCGCAAGAAGGCGCTGCTCCGAAGGGCAAACACGATAGCATCAACGACCCTTACAATCACCGGAGAGCGCAAGCAGAAGGGCGGGGCGAAGCCGGTGACCTTGCCGAAAATCACGTTCCGTGTTTTATCTGAGTGATGGCAGACACTGTGGAAGTCAGCCTTTCCATCAAGGTCTCATGGTGGGTCAGGCCATTCATCTTCGCCTGTGCTACATGGAACTGGGTCGGCCTTCCATTCGATTATGATGCTATGGTGCGAATCGTCGGCCGTGGTGTCGTGCCGGTGGTGAAATAAATGCAACCAAATCTCTCGACGGCCGCAAACAGCGGAATCCCCGTAGGTCTCCGCCGCAGGGCCGCAGACGATGCCGCGTTAAAGGATGCCAAGGGCCATGCCGCTGGCGTTCTTTTTGTCGCCCCCGATGGCGATGTTCTCATGCTGCGGCGGTCCTCGACGGCGCCAAACTACGGCGGCCACTGGTCGCTTCCCGGCGGGAAGGTCGAGGACGGCGAGACTCCGGAGCAAGGCGCCGCGCGCGAGGCCGAGGAGGAAATGGGCGGCTCGATGAACGGGCGCGCGCTGAAGTCGATTGATAGCCGGATCACGCCTACGGGCATGGCCTTCCACACCTTCGCGCACCCAGTCGAGAAGAAATTTCAGCCGAAGCTCAACGATGAGCATTCCGGTTTTTCCTGGTCGTCACTGGACCAGCTACCCCACCCACTCCATCCCGGTGTTGAGGCCACACTCAAAGATCGGCTCGGCACGACCGACGACATGAGCCCGGAGGACTGGAGTGGACTCCGCGACGGCCTCCTGAAGTTCTTGGCCGAGGAAGAGGATGAGCCGGAGCACGAGGAAGCCGAGATTGCGGCAACCGATTCGGCGCTGACGCTCGCGCTGGACCGCGATCCATCGGTCCGCCGAATCGATGAAGATGGCCATCTGCATGTTGCGCAAAGCGTAATATCAAAGGCGGTAGTCAGCCCCTACAAAGGCTCTGAGATTCCAGGGTGGCAGGATTTGGGATTAGAGGAAAATGAAATTTATCATTTATTGAGGGGGCCAGACGAACTCGCCAAGGCTGCCCCAACTTTTGACGGCAAGCCGCTCCTGCTCAGACATCGCGCCATCGACGCAAAAGACCACCAACACGATCTGGTCATCGGTTCAGTCAGCAATCCGGTGTTTGAAGATCCAGACCTGAAGGCTGAGTTGGTAATTTGGCCAAAGGAAGCCATTGATGCAATCGAGGACGGATCACGGCGAGAAATTTCATGTGGTTATCGCTATGTCCCTGTGATGGAGTCCGGGACATGGAACGGGCAGCCATACTCTGGGAAGATGACGCAAATTTCCGGGAATCATATTGCGATAATCCCCGATGGAAGGGTGCCTGGAGCTGTCGTCGGGGATGACAAAACTGATCTTCAATGGGCCATCATCGAGAACGCTCTGTCGGAATTTTTCCTTCATGCGTAGGGCGCTGACATCTAATTCCGTGGACGTGAAAAGGCTTCGCGCCAGCCTGCAGATGAGCCAGTCGGAGTTCGCGTCCAGGTTCGGAATAAATTTGGCGACGCTGCGGCAATGGGAGCAGGGCCGTCGTTTTCCAGAAGGGCCGGCACTGATCCTGCTTTCGGTGATCGCTAGATCGCCCGATGCTGTGCGAGACGCCGTCGATGCGTCCGCCGCATGATTTCGCAGACCCTCATCCATTGACGCACTTCCGCATCGTTGAAAAATAAGCCATTCATTGTTGAATAGCTTTTGGCTTTTGGGTTACGGAAAATTCTGGTGACCAAACTCGGTGCAGCTCTCAGAGAAAAATTCCGTGATCCGAAAAGCGCACTTCAAGCCCTTGGCTTGGATGAAAGCCTACTCACCACGGAGACTTCCATGACCGCGAAGCCGACTCGTCTCGCCGCAACCCTGCTCGCGCTCACTGCGAGCCATATCAAGCCGGTACTCGCGAAGGACGCCAAGATCGACCTGATGCCGATCTTCAAGGACGTCACCCGCAAGAATTTCAAGGCCAAGACCATCACGATGGCGCTCGACGCCGCCCTCAAGGGCAAGTTGGCGAAGGATGCCAACATAAAGCATGTCACCGACATGCTCGATGCCTTGGAGCCGGAGGTGAAGGAAGAGGCGAAGGACGAATCAGTGTCCGACCCGCAGCAAAAGGCGATGGAAGCCGCAGCGGCCGGCAACAGCAACCTCGGCATTCCGCAGAAGGTCGGCCTAGAGTTTTCCAAGGCAGACGAGGACAAGGGTTTTGACGCCGAGCCGTTCAAGGCGTTCCTGAAGGGCAAGGGTGTCTCTGACGAGGATATCGAAACCGCGATGGACATGGCCAGCGGCCTGCCGAAGAACGCGCTCGACGAGGAAACCGCCGAGGAAAAGGAAAAGCGGGAAGCCGCCGAGAAAGAGGCCGCGAAGATGGAAGCCGCGAAAGACGCCGAGATCAAGAACATGGTTTCCAAGGGCGCGATGGACGCCGCTCTTCAGGCTCACGGAAAGGCCGTGGAGCAGCGCGTTATCGAAAGGCAGAAGGCAGTCCGCGATGCCGAGCGCACGGTCAAGCCGTGGGTTGGCGAGCTTGCCAATTCGATGGGATTCGACAGTGCGGGACAGGTCTACCGCGCCGCCCTGGATGTTCTCGGCATCGACACCAAGAAAGTCACCGACGACGCCGCGCTTCCGGTCATTCTGAACTTGGCACCGAAGCCGGGTGCCCGTCCGACACAACACAACGCGCTGGCCTTGGATTCCGCTGCGGCAGGTGGATTTGCCGAGCGTCATCCGGAAGCGGCCCGTATCAATTCCATCTGAGTCGACTCGTCGACTCGCTAAGGCCGGATCGAGTCGGCCGCATCTGAGGAGATTTACAACATGAGCGGCAGCGGTGGCATCCAGACTTCGGTCAACACCCTCCAGGCCCCGGCAGTAGTCGGCGATTGGTGCGACAGCAACCCACGGTATTCCGTCGACGCCGGCCCGTTCGGCCTCGTCTCCGGTCTAAACGGCCTCACCATTGGCCTCTTCGCTTGGCTCGATGCCACGATCCTTGATGGGGACGGTGCCCCGGCCAGAGCCAACAACTACGGCGCCGGTGTGCCAGCCGGGTTCGTTCATCGCGAGAACCAGGCACTCATCGGCCTCACCAACTATCTCGCCGACTCCAGCATGTTCATCCCAGCCGGATTCGGCATCACCCTGACCAGCGCAGGCGGCGTCTGGGTCCAGAACGCCGGCGCTACCGAAGCGACCTTTGGCATGAAGGCGTTCGCCAATCCCTCAAACGGCACGGTCATCTTCGCGGCAGCGGGAACTGCTCCCGGCGGCGCGAGTGATTCCACCGGCGCTGTTGTCAATACCACGCTGACGCTTGTCGCTGGCATCGCCGGCAACATCATGACGGTTGCTTCAATCAGCGCTGGGCATCCCTACCCCGGCGTGACATTGACCAGCAACGCAGTTGGTCAAGTCGTCAGTCAGCTCACCAACGCAACCGGGCCGATCACTACGGCCAATCCCGCCGACTACAGCGTTGGCACCTACGCACTCAGCGTCGGCGAACAGACCGTAGCAACCGGCACCACGATCGGCGGCAACTATGGCCTCTACACGATCAGCGGCGGCACGATCGTCGGCAACTTCGGCGTCGGCACAGTCCTGTCGGGAACCGGGCTCACCGCCGGCACCACGATTACCTATCAGGCATCTGGGGCAAGCGGCCATGCCGTTGGCGCCACGTTCGTGACCAACAACTATTCCGCAGCAACAACCACCGCGATCACCGGAAGCACGGCGATTGAAACGTCATTCTACGCGCGGTCGACGGGGCTTGCCGGCGAAATCGTCAAAATATCTAACCAGCCGACGCCTTGATCTGAATCCGTAGAGGCCAACAACCCATCTCGCTCGGCATGATGCTGACACACTAGGAGAACGACCATGAACTATCAGGAAGCGGTCACCGCCTGGCGGGAGGACAAGGCCGGATTCGAAGCCGCCGGGATGATCCTCCCGGCCGTAACCTCGTATCTGCCACCGGAGTTCCGGCGCAACGCGCAGATGGCGATGGACGCTCAGCCGGGACTCAACACGGACCCCAGTGGAGGCGTCCCGTGGTTCCTGCTCAACATGATCGACCCGCAAGTCTATAGGGTGCTGTTCGCCAAGAATAAGGCAGCCGAGATCTTCGGCGAGCAGAAGAAAGGCGATTGGACTACGAAAACGGCGATGTTCCCGGTCGTCGAGCAGGTCGGCGAGGTCACCACCTACGGCGACTACAACGAAGGCGGCCACACCGGCGTCAATGCCAATTGGCCGCAGCGCCAGTCATACCTTTTCCAGACCACGAAGGAGATCGGCGACCTCGAGATCGACACCGCCGGTGCCGCGAAGTTGAACTGGGTCGCCGAGATCGACGCCGCCGTCGCGCTTGCACTCAACAAGGCGCAGAACACAATCTATTTCTTCGGGCTCCAGGGCCTGCAAAACTACGGCATCCTCAACGACCCTCATCTCTCGGCATCGCTGACCCCGTCTCCGAAGGCTTACGGCAACAACTTGTGGATCACGAACGGTGTCATCACTGCGACGGCGAATGAGATCTACACCGACATCCAGTCGATGGTGACGCAGATCGTCACGCAGAGCGCTGGCCTCGTCGAGATGGATGCACCGCTAAAGCTCTGTCTGTCCCCGACGATGAAGATGGCGCTGACCGCTGCCAACAGCTTCGGCGTCAGCCTCAAGGCACTCCTCAAAGACAACTTCCCGAACATGACGATCGTTGATGCAGTGCAATACGGTGCCCAGACCGCGACCAACCCGCAAGGTGTTGTCGGCGGCAACTTCGTCCAGCTCATCGCAGACAGCATCGAGGGCCAGAAGACCGGCTTCTGCGCCTTCAACGAGAAGATGCGCTCTCATCCGATGGTGCGGGCGCTGTCGTCCTACAAGCAGAAGTTCACCGCCGGTGCCTTCGGCATAATATACCGCACCACGATCGCCGTCTCGTCGATGATCGGCGTCTGACGTTTCCCCGCATTTCCTCGGGCACTTTTTGAAAGAAGATTCACAATGACCGATCCAATCGTTGACTCACCCCGGAAGATGGGCCGGCCGCCGAAGCATCTGGCGGAACCGCAGAAGCCGGAGTTCCCGACGACCAAGGCCGGTCGTGCCGGCCAGAAAGTCACCGTTGCCTGCAAGACGCCGAACGGCATCATTCTTCGCGCCTTCGAGTGGAACGAGGAAGATGTTCCGCTGTTCGGCGGCGGCGTGAAGCGCCAGAAGGTAGCTCGTCCCACCGGCATCCAGGTCCTGATCCACGGCACCGCGCACCCATTCGGCGAGATGCCGAAGGTGCCGATCGTCGCCGGTTATGCGCTGACGCCAGACATCGACGCCGAGATATGGGAGATCTGGCTGGAGCAGAACAAGAACAGCGACATGGTCTGCAACAAGCAGATCTTCGCCTACGAAAAGAATGAGATGGCCGCCGACTGCGCCAAGGAACATGCATCGGTGCGCAGCGGACTAGAACCAATCAATCCGGGCACCAAAAGGAATGCGTCCGGCAAGGAAGTCCCCGCCGATCCGAGGATGCCGCGCGGCACACCGAATATCACGGGGACGGTCACGGAATCCCTCCCGGTAGGGTAATGTGGAATATGGTTGTCGTTCACTGTAACCACGGTAGCGGTGTTGTCTTGCGGCTGCACGAGACGGTGGACGGACCGCTTGGCACCAAGGAGATCAGGCAGGACGCGAAAGCGTCCCCGGTTGAATTGAGGGCAGGACGCAACGAGATCGACGATGGTTTCTGGCAGGCATGGATGGAGCAGAATCCGAACAGCTCACTCATCACTGGCAAAATCATCGAGCAGGAGAAGGATAAGTGAGACCACATGAGCGGGCCGGCAGTTTCATTCGTCTACGCCGACTGGATCGCTGAGTTCCCGGTCTTCACAGCCGTTTCTCAACCGCTGGCTCAAAGCTATTTCAATCGAGCCTCTAATCTTTTCGCCAACGATACTTGCAACCCAGCGTTTGGCGCCGGGATATTGCAGCAATGCCTCTACCTCGCCACCGCTCATGTGGCGCAACTCAACGCGCCGCGTGACGCCAACGGAAATCCGGCATCGACTGGGCAGCCGGCATCTCCGTTGGTCGGCAGCATCACGAGCGCCGCTGAGGGGTCAGTGAACGTCGCCGTAGAATGGAAAGGCGGCGGAACGTCGATGGAATCCTACTGGACGCAGACAACTTTTGGTGCCGAGCTGTGGGCTGCCACATCACAATTTCGGACGATGTTGTATCGGCCGCAGCCGACGAGAGTTGGCGGCTTCCCGCTTTATATTGGCGCGCGGGGAGGTTGGTGATGGTGACTGTCACTGGTGGGGATCGTTTGAGAGAAAAATTGCAGGGCATCGCCCGGCAGGTCACAAAAGCGAGCGCCGTAAAGGTGGGCTTTTTAGCCGAATCGACGTACCCCGATGGGACTCCTGTCGCGATGATCGCAGCGATTCAGAACTGGGGGGCACCGGCGGCCGGAATACCGCCTCGTCCCTTCTTTTCTAACGCCGTCAGGGCCAAAAAGGGCGAATGGCCGAACGCGATCCGTGACCTCTTGAAAGACAACAACTACGACGCGCTGCGGACGCTCCAGCAGACCGGCGAAGTGATCGCCGGGCAGATTCGCATGAGCATCATCGAGACAAATTCACCGCCGCTCAAACCGGCTACTTTGCGCGCACGCGGTGTGGCCCCGGGAATGAAGTACAATCCGGCGAATCCTGCTACATTCGGCGCGAAGCCGCTTGTGGATACCGGGGTCCTTTTGGGCAGTGTAAATTATGAGGTAAAGGCGTGAATATTTTTTACGTCTACGAGCATTGGCGCCCAGACAGAGATATCCCTTTCTACGTCGGAAAGGGAAAGGACAATCGCGCATATAATTTCAAGCGTAATTTTCATTATAATAACATTGTCAAAAAACTTTCTGATCTCGGAATGTGTGTTGAGGTCCGACTTGTGGCAAGCGGCCTAGAAGAATCGATTGCTTTTGATATTGAAGAACAGAGAATAGCATTCTGGCGAGCATCTGGGGTTATCCTGGCCAATTATACAGATGGCGGCGAAGGGGTCAGCAATCCGTCACCAGAAGTTCGCTTTAAGATCGGGTCTGGAAATCGTGGGAAGACCCATTCCGAAAAAACACGCGAAAAGATGAGGGACTCAGCAAATAAAAGGTTTTCTGATCCAGCAGAGCGCGCCAAATGTATAAACCCAGTCGAGGTCAGAAGAAACAATCCTATCCTTCAAAAAGGTCGGTTTGTCTCCGATGAGACTAGGGTCGCGCAATCAATAGCTCGCACAGGCAAGAAAGATTCAGAAAAAATTCGCGCCAACAAACGCGCGGCGGGGAAAAAGCGCCATGAAACCCATCCAGTGTCTGCTGAGACGAGAGCCAAAATAGGCGCTAAGCATATTGGCAACACACATGCGCTGGGATGTGTTAGAAGCGCAGAAACCAGAGCAAAAATGAGCGAAGCTCAGAAAAAGAGATTCGCTATCATCGACGCAGTCAAAGCCTAGAAACCAAGGAGACGACTATGAGCCCTCGCAGCTACAACCTTCTCGACACCACGCGCGGGGACTTTGTCCTCAACGCACAGTCGATCGCCGCAATGCTGGCGATTGGAAACTCGTTCTTCGTGAACGAGACCACGGGCCTCGACACCAACCCCGGCAGCAGCGCACGACCGTTCAAGACGCTTGATGCTGGGCTCGCCGCGGCGACGGCCAACAACGGCGATGTCGTCTATCTCATGGGCACATCGCACCGTACCACCACGCTGAATTGGAACAAGAACGGCGTGAACTTGGTCGGCCTGCTCGCCCCGTCTAACAACAGCCGTGCACGCATCTCAGTGACCGGATCGTCCGTGTTCACCCCGCTCGTCAACGTGACGGCGCAGGGCTGCTCGTTTGTCGACATCGCGACCTTCCACGGGTTCAACGATGCTTCAGCGCAGGTTTGCTGGGCCGAAGCCGGCGGCAGAAACTACTACGAGAACGTCGAGTTTCTCGGTATGGGTGACGCCACTGCGGCGGCGCAGGCCGGCGGCCGATCGCTCACCATCGGCGGGAGCGGTGAGAACCAGCTCATCAACTGCACCATCGGCACCGACACAGTGCTGCGGGCGACAAACGCGAATGCCTCGCTTGAGTTCCTCGCCCACACCGCGCGCAACATCTTCCGCGGTTGCCTCTTCCAGGCGATCGTGAGCGATGCAGCGGACGTCCACATCCTGGCCGGATCGTCATCGGTTGATCGCAGCCAATATCTGTTTGGCTGCATCCTGGCCAACGCGGTCGACAGCACCGGGACCGCGATGACGCAGGCAATCTCCTGGGCCACCGACGCCGGCGGCAACATCATCCTCGACCAGACCTGCCAGTCGATCGGAGCGACGGCGATCGCCACATCGGGCCCGGTCTATGGTGCCAACGCTCTCGGTGCCACGACCTCGAACATCGGGCTCAAGCTGACCTGACGGGGGTGCCACGGAGGCTGAAAAGTGAACCTGCCCTCCCCAGTGGAAGCGAGCGATACCAAAGCTTTCTTTCTCAAACGATACGGCCCCCTAGCGAAGGGGGCCGGAATCTATCGCATCGCGATAAATCGAAACAAGCTACCGCCTAAGTTTTATATAGGGCAGGGCGTCAACATTTCAAAAAGATGGGCCTCGCATCTCCATCTATTGAGGCGCGGTGATCATTGGAATGGAGAGATGCAAGCCGATTTTGTCAAATATGGCATTAAATCGCTCGCATTCGAAATTCTCATCGTTTGCGAAAGAAATGCAGAAATTTTGGCACTTTACGAACAATCGGCCGTGGATGCTCACGACATAGACACTCTTTACAATCTTTGGACTAAATGCACGAAAACTGGCGCTGGAACGACAGCATCACCAGAGCGCAAAGCCAAGATCGCGGCAAAAATCACTGGATTAAAACGATCAAAAGAAACAAAGGAAGCAATCGGTCGAGCGCAAGCGTGGAAAAGCACGCCTGAAGGGCGAGCAAAATTAAGTGCGGCTGCAAAAAAAAGGCCGCATATCATGTCCCAAGAAGAGCGTGATCATAGAAGCAAAACAACGCATTTCAGGAATATGAAGCCTGAATCATACGCAAAGGCCGCAGCAACAAGAGCATTGAATAAGGCTGTTCTAGAAAACAGCACGGCATGGGTGCTGTTTTGAATTTACATCAAATAATCGCCCCAATCGTTGCCTCGGTAAACCCGTCCACCCCGGTTGCGGTTCGGATCAGCGCCGGAACCGTGACCAACCCGGACGGGTCTCGGGTGGGGGCCTACGAAACCCCAGGGAGCCTCACTGGTTCGGTTTCCGGGACGACCTTGACGGTGACGGCGGTCAACTCCGGAGAACTCGCTACGGGGCAACTGCTGGCGGATGCGGGGCCTTCCCTGCTACCGGGAACGACGATCACCGGCCAAATCGGAGGGACGCCGGGTGGAATTGGAACCTATTCGGTCAACCAGCCTCAGACCGTGGCCTCGGAGGCCATGACGACCTCGCTTACGGTGCTGGCGCAGGTGCAGCCTGTGCAATGGCGCGATATTCAATTTCTTGAAGGTCTGAATCTCGGCGGAGTTAGGTGGAAGGCGTACCTCAACGGCGAGGTCGACGGGATCGTCCGGCCGGAGAAAAAGGGCGGCGACCTGATCATAATCAGCAGCGGTCGACATCAAGGTGTCTGGCTTTGTGTGCAGGTCCTCGAACAGTGGCCCGATTGGGTCGTCTGCGCTATAACTCTGCAGGACGGCGCATGATAAAGGAAAATTCAAGATGTTCAAGATGAAACAAACCGCGCTGGCCATCGTCGCCTTGATGATTGCTGCTCTGCTGGCCGCGATTGCCCCAGCATCGGCGCAGCCTGCACCATCGGTATCGCAAAGCTGGTGGCCGCAGGGGCGAACGTCTCTCAGCGTTAGCGGGACGACAGGCAACGTAGCATTTCCAGCCAGCGGGTTCATCGCCAATATCTGCAATACCGGAGCGAATGACGCCTTCATCAGTTTTGGCACCGCCAATACCGTCGCCGCAACGACCGCCGCTGGCTATCAGCTCAAGGCCGGGTTCTGCCAGTCCTACGCTCGGCAGGCTTTCGGCACCCTCTACACCTATTTGGCTGGGATAACGTCGACCAGCACGACGACACTTTACATCGAGACCGGGACCGGAACGCCGTTCAATCTCCCGATTGGTACGGCTGCGTTGCTGGGAACCGTGACGGCGAACCAAGGCGGCGCGCCTTGGTCCGATAACGTGACGCAGTGGGCCAGCACAAATGTAGGCACACCGCAGGCAAACAACGCTGACGGTGTGGCAGCAGTGACTGCCGGTGCGCCTCCGTTCAACGCCTATTCGTTTCTCTGGAACGGGGCAACCTTTGATCGCTGGTACGGCGACAAGACGAGCGGCGCTTGGGTCAACATCAAGGCAGGTTCGATTGCCAATACGTCGTTCGGCGCAACGCAGGGTACGAGCCCGTGGATCGTAGCCGGTGGCGGCACAGCGGGCAGCGCGGCAACAGGCGTTGCAACGGTGCAGGGCATCGCGTCGATGACGCCGTTCCTCGTCAATCCCGGAACGGCGGCGAATTGGAATGTTGATTGGGCCGGTGGTGTTCTCGGCGCGATGGCAAACTACGGTACGTCGCCGGGTGCAGTTCTCGTTCCTGGTGTCAACGCCTTTGTCACCAATTCGCTGCCGGCCGGCACCAATATCATCGGCTCGCTGATTACTCAGGGCTATTCTGTCGCCCTCTCTGTCACACGAACTGCCGATACAAACGCATACACCGCGAATGACGTGCTCGGCACCGGGACTGGCTCGGCAGGGGCGTCGCTGACCTTCGCAAACATTGGGCCATCGGCAGGCGGCGAAGTTCTTATTACGACAGCGAAACTTGAATATGATGTAACCGCCATTCCAAGCGGGATGACGAGTTTCCGGCTCTATCTCTATAACCTCACCCCGCCTTCGGCCTTGGGTGACAATGCGGCTTTTGATTTGCCATCCGGTGATCGCGCGTCGTTCGCTGGCTATGTTGATCTTGGCTCGCCAGTCGATCTTGGCTCAACTCTCTATGTCGAGACAAGCGGCATCAACAAGCAGGTAAAGGTACCGTCCGGTGGTTCGCTGTACGGCTATCTCGTGACGAACGGGGCATATACACCTGGCTCTGCTGACGTACTCAAGATCACTCTGCACGCTACGGGGCTGTAAGATGCGGCCGGGGTTGAGGGCAATTCTGGCATCTAATCAATATTGTGCCGCAGCTAAGACTCTGTTTGCGGCGATGAACAATGTTCCTACAGTTCAGCGAGCAATTATTATTGACGCGACTATCAGATCACTTCAATCCGCAGGAATCTGGTCACAACTCGACGTACTCTATATATTGGCCGCCGCCGATAGTCAGGCCGCTCTATTGAATTGGGTAAATCCGGGAGTATTCACAGCCATTCCGGTCAATTCTCCTACATTTGTAGTTGACCGAGGCTATACGGGGGACGGAGCAACATCGAGGTTGCGAACGCAATATACGCCAAGCGTTAACGGCGTGCAATTCACACAGAACAACGCCTCCATGTTTGTTTGGTCCAATACTAATGTGGCACAGGCTGCTCAAGATATGGGGAATATTTCGGCAACTATTAACGACCGCCTAGCAACTCGGGCCGTTGGTGATCTCGTAACGAGTCGTCTCAATAGCGCAACAACAGGAGCGGCCTCGAATGCTTCATCTTTGGGGCTAATAGGAACATCGCGGGCGAGTTCAACTATTCAAAATTTCTGGAGAAACGGCGTTAATATTAGCGGGAACTTGTCGGCAACTACAACGGGATTATGTGGCGGAGAGTTGTGGATTTGTGGAGCGAACAGCGGAATCTATAGCACAAAACAATTAGCTGCCGCAGTCATTGGAGGGTCTCTGTTAAATCTTCAGCCATCATTGTATGGATCGATTCTCTCGTACATTAAGAACGTAGGAGTTGCATAATGGCTCTTATTAACTTGTTTATTCTCACCGAAGCGCAAAGCGCGCAGGCTCAAACGCTAGACGATGATAGCAATGCGCAGATTGCACCGCGCGCTGTTGACAATGCAAACCCAGGGACAGGGTTAAACTTGAACGACAATGCAACTGGATATGCGGTTGGTGCAGTTGTTACGCTTACGGGATCGCTGGTAGTGCCTAAGCACATTGTTGATGATCCGGCCTATCAGCATAATTGCCCATCGCTCATCACATATTTGCTGACATTGCCGTGGGCCTCGCTTGAAACTGAAACGATCTTTACCCCAGAAGCATTGTAATTCTTCTCCCATACTACACTGGTAGCTAGGGAAGTGACAATTCACGAGAGTAGAGATAGAAATTCTGATGTTGGATTGGAAACTTAGATGACCCCGAACCCGACCCAGTCAGGCGTTCAGACCGCGTTGCGATCGTTTCTGCTCGCAGTGCTTCCGGCCGGCGTTGATGTTCTTGAAGCACAAGATAATCGGGTTGGTGAGCCAAGTGCAGGCGATTTCGTCATAATGACAACTCTGCGCCGCACCCGCTTGGCAACCAACTTCGACTCGTCTGCCGATGTGAAGTTCACTGGGGCGATCGCAGCAACCGTGATGACGGTCTACTCCGTCACGCGCGGGACCATTGCTGCCGGGGCGAAAGTCTTCGGAGTCGGCGTCGCGGCCAACACAACAATATCAGCGCAAACTAGCGGTTCACCGCCGGGAGGCGTCGGCACCTACACCGTCTCCCCGTCGCAAACTGTTTCACGTGAAACATTGTCCTGCGGCGCGAAGGGGCTAACTCAAAATACCGAGATTGCCGTCCAACTCGACTTCCACAGCGCCAACGTGGGCGATTCCGCAGATATGGCGCAGAGTGTGAGCACTGCGATGCGTGACGGATGGGCCGTGCAGCAGTTCAGAGACCAAAGTCCGAACTACGGGGTTACGCCGCTCCACGCGGACGATCCTCGCCAAGTACCTTTTATAAATGAAAACCAAGCCTACGAGACAAGATGGATCGTGTCTGCTTTTTTACAGGTGGACACCGCCATTTCTGTTTCACAAGAATTTGCTGACGCAGCCATCGTCGATACGGTCAATGTCGATGCGACCTATCCTTTGTAAACCCAGATTGGGCGTGTTATCGGAATATCCAGCCATTCCACGAATCGGCACTCTATGCCGTGACGCGACCTGTCCGCTCTAAGGAGAACGCGAAATGACGATCCCGGCATCCGATATTGTACTCGTGTCTCCAAACGTCCTGTCCGCCGGCGGCTCAGCCCTCGACATGATCGCGGTAATCCTGACGCAGAATACTCAGGTTCCGATCGGTCCGCCGGTTCAATTTGCCAACGCGACTGACGTCTCGAACTATTTCGGCCCCTCGGCAATTGAGACGACTGCGGCGACCAAATACTTTGCCGGATACGATGGCTCCCCGCTCAAGCCTGGTGCCGTTTGGTATGCCCAATATAACGGTGCCTCCCCGGTGGCGGCCTACCTGCGCGGCGGCAATGTCGGGGCGCTCGGCCTCGGGTACATCCAGGGATATTCGTCGGGCAGCCTCACGATCGTTGTGGACGGCTACACACATACGGCCGCAGCCATCAACCTTTCTGGCTCGACCAGCCTCTCGAACGCGGCGAGCCTGATCCAGGCCGCACTCGACGCCGCCGAACCGACCGAGGCGACATTCACCGCCGAGATCGGTGCCACCGCCATCACTGCCTCGATGGGCAGCCATTCCGGGACATGCACCACCACCGGGACCACCTTGACCCAAGGCTCTCTAACCGATGGCTATTTATCGGTCGGCGATATTATTTCCGGCACGGACAGCACTAACTCGCTCCCGGCCGGATGCCACATCATCGCGCAACTGACGGGAACCCCCGGCGGCGGGACCGGCGCTACCTTCACGATCAGCGCCGCAGCCACCCCAAGCGATATGGGAAGCGCGACCGTTACTGGAACGTCGGTCGTTATCGATGCGACGGCGGTCACCGGCTACATCTCAGTCGGCGACAAGATTGCCGGCAGCAGCGTCCCGGCCAGCACCACCGTCGTCGCGCAACTGACCGGAGCGACCGGTAGCACCGGCACCTATCAACTTTCCTGCACCGCGCAGGGTATCGCCAGCGAATCCATGACAGGGGTGTCAACCGTCCTCGATGTAACGGTGTGTGCAACCCCGACCATCGCAGTTGGGCAAACAGTTGTCGGCTCGGGCGTCACCGGATCGCCCATCATCACGTCTCAGATCAGCGGGACGCCCGGCGGCGTCGGATTCTACCGCATTTCTGGGGCTCAGCAGAAAATCGCCAGCGAATCCATGACGGGGGCGGCCACGGCTCCGGTCGTGAGCTACGACTCGATCAGCGGCGGGTTTGTCGTTACCTCGGGGATTACCGGGGTGCCATCGACCGCTGCTTTTGCGACTGGGACACTTTCGACCACGCTACTCCTGACCTCCGCCACCGGGGCGGTACTCAGCCAAGGTGCCGCGGCGACCACGCCGGCGACCTTCATGTCGGCGCTTGCAGCCGGGACGCACGACTGGGCTACCTTTATGACCGTGTTCGACCCGGACGGCGGCTCCGGCAATACGCAGAAGCTCGCATTCTCGGCGTGGACTGGCCTTCAAAACGACCGCTTCGCCTATGTCGGATGGGACACCGATGTTACCCCAACGACCAGCAACCCAGCGACGGGAAGTTGGGCCTATCTGCTCGGGCAGTCAAATACGTCGGGCACATGGCCCGAATGGGTTCCGAGCCTCGCGGAGGGCGTCAACAAGGCGGCTGCGGTCTGTGGCTTCGTCGCATCGATCGACTTCGGTCGGACCAACGGGCGAATCACTTTCGCATTCCGCTCGCAGTCCGGGCTCATTGCCGATGTGACCAACCAAACGATTGCGCACAACCTCGGCGGCAATCCGCAGGCGACCGGCGATCGTGGCAATGGCTATAATTTCTATGGTGCCTACGCGACCGCGAACGAGAACTTCATCTTCTTCAACCGTGGTTTCGTCTCCGGCCCGTTCCTCTGGTTCGATAGCTACGTCAACCAGATCCAACTCAACAATGCACTTCAGCTCGCGCTTGTTCAGCTTATGGTCGCGGTCGGGTCAATTCCATACAATCGCAACGGCTACGTGATGATCGACAAAGCTTGCGGCGATCCGATCAAGGCGGCGCTAAACTTCGGCACAATCCGCACCGGCGTCACGCTCTCGAACGCGCAGATTGCGGAGATCAATAACGCTGTTCCCGCCGGCATCGATGCCGCAACGGCGGTGCAGAACTTCGGCTACTACCTTCTGGTCCAGGACGCATCACCGAGCGTCCGCGCCGCGCGCGCATCGCCGCCATGTACGCTTTTCTATTCTGACGGCCAGAGCGTGCAGGCTTTGAATCTCGCCAGCATCAACGTGCAATAAAGGGAAATCTAAGCCATGCCCTCCATCACTTCCTCAAATGCCACGTTGATGATGACGATCAGCATCATCTTTCCGACGCCGGAGCAAATCCAGAACTTCGCCACCGACGATGTTACCGACGTCGACGAGGTCGAGAGCGCGCAGACGATGCGCGGTGTTGACGGAAAACTCTCAGGCGGGTTTGTCTATGCCGACATCAAGCAGTCAATCATTTTGATGGCAGACTCACCATCGATCGACATCTTCGACCAGTGGTACAACGCGCAGGTAGCCAACCGGACGACCTACACGGCGGACGCCATCCTGCTTCTCGATGTAGGAAAGAAGTGGACCTTTACGAAGGGGTTTCTCAAGGGCTACAAACCAATCCCGCAGGCCAAGAAATTGCTGCAGCCGCAGCGATTCAACATCGAGTGGGAGACCGTCGTCTCGGCCCCGTCGTCGGTCTGATCTCCGCGCGCCCTCCCTGGTAGCGCGTAACTCTAAAAGGAGGCGGCGTTGCCGAGGAACACCAAGCATTTCACTGTCACGGATGATGGGCGCGACAAGGGCAAAACTTTTTTGCTCACCGAAATGGCCGCGTTTCCAGCAGCCGCGTGGGCGATCCGGGCTGGCCTCGCGCTTGCCAAGGCCGGCTTTGTTATTTCCGATGACGTCGTAAAGCGCGGGTGGGAATCGCTCGCCGTCGCTGGCTTCAATGCGCTCGCCGGGATGCAATACGCAGAACTCCAGCCGCTGCTCGATGAGATGATCGGGTGCGTGCAGATCATCCGCGATCCGAAGAAGTCAGAATTTCCACAGCAGCTTCTGGAAAACGACGTCGAGGAAGTGGTGACCGTGTTCCGGCTCTATCGAGAGGTTTGGGATTTGCACGCATCTTTTTTGATCGCCGCAATGAAGTCGAAACAAGCATCGACCTCGGAGACTTCGGAGGCGGCGCCAGTCTCGCAAAATATCCGAACATCCCACCCGCGATCGGCGCGGTGATCTCTGCGGGGAAGGCGACGCTGCATGAGTTGAGCACGGTCTACGGCACGGAAGATTTATATCTCATGTTGGAAATTATCGTCGTCGACGCGATCAACCGCCGCCTCCTAAGCAAGCAGCAGCCGGAGGCGTGAGCGATGAACATCGTTGAAGAATTGGTGGTGGCTATCGGTTTGGACTCGTCTGCCTACACAAAAGGTCAGCGCGAGGCTACCGACGCGTTTAACAAAACGCGCGATGCCGCGGTCAAGGGCGGCAAGGAAATCGAGGAGCGGTCGAAAACATCAGCCGAGATGTTCGGCAAGCTCCGTAACCAAGTCGTCGCGCTGTTCGCGGTGTTCACCGGCGGTGTCGGGCTGAAAGAGTTTATTTCGACCATGACTGCGTCCGACGCGGCGGCTGGGCGGCTCGCGACGGGGCTAGGCATATCGGTCAAGACCCTGACCGCTTACCAAGGCGCTGCTGAGGCGGCTGGCGGTTCATCGCAAGGGATGGCAAATGCCTTCGCCTCGATGGCCGATAATCTCCAGCAATTTATCAACACCGGGTCATCGCAGCTTCCTGCCCTGTTTACGGCATTGGCGCGCGAGGGCGGCAAGGCGATCGACGTCAATCTTCCGCTTCCAGAATTGATGGACACGATCCTTGAGGACCTCGCAAAGATCGCTGAGGTCAATCCGCAGCGCGCGACCTCGTTTGCCAAGCAGTTCGGCCTCGCTGAATTGGTGCCGTTCCTGACGCAGGGGATCGACAAGTTCCGCGAGTTAAAAAAGGAAATGGACAAATACGCCGAGACAAAAGAACAGGCGAGGGGGGCGAACGAGTTACGAACGGCATGGATTCTGTTGAAGGCGGAGTGGGCAAGCGTCGGGCGCGAAGTGCTCGAATCATTGAGGCCCGCTCTGATGGGCACCTTGGATATGCTCAAGCAGTTTTCCGATTGGGCGAAGGCACATCCAGAGGCGATGAAGATCGCGTTCGAGGCGATCACGGCCTCCATCGTCGGGCTGTCTGCCGCGATGCTCGGCCTCACCATCGCTTCCTCTCCGTGGCTGTTTATCGCTGGCGCCATCGCCGCTGCCGGGGTCTTGATCTACGAAAACTGGGACAAGATTGGCGCGATGCTGGATCGGCTGAGTGCGAAGATAAACGCTTTCGCGAAAGATCATCCTTGGATTATGGGGCTGCTAAAGGCGGGGGCATCTGTTATTCCTGGCGTTGGCGTGGCCACGGCGGGCGCCGGCGTGGCGGCCTCTCCAGAGGGCGTCGGCATTGCTAGGTTCTTGATCGGTCCGAAAACTTACGATCAGATGTTTGGTGCTGGCACAGCACCGGCCGCGTCCGGCGCGGCAGCAGCGCCAGCGGCTTCTACCGGGGCATCCGTCAGAGACCGATCTAGAGGAGGGTTAAGCGGTTGGTGGACGCCGGATCGCCAGCAACAGGCGATGGACTATTTGTCGAAGAATACCGACCTGCCAGAGGTTAGCAGGCGCGCATTAGTGGCGCGATGGGCTGGCGTCGAATCAACTTCCAAAGGACCGTTTGATGTCAACTCGATTGGAGCAACTGGGATCGCACAATGGCTCGGATCGCGGAAGGCAGGAGTGCGCGTCGGTGACTTCGAGGGGCAACTCAAACACGTTGTAGACGAACTGAAAACCACAGAATCTCGGGCGTACAACGCACTCAAGAACGCAGTCACTCCGGGACAAGCTGCTGCTGGCGCGGCTCAATACGAGCGCGCGGAAGGTTACAACGGCGTCACGGACAACTTCGTTAACAAGACGGTAGCCGCCATGCGGAATGTTCCGTCTACGGGCGGCGGCGCGAGCGTATGGGACAAGGTTGGCGCGCAGCCATCACTCGCCGCTGCGGCGCAATCCGCCGCGACGCAGGGCGATGTATGGAACGACAACCGCAAATCAGCGGCGACGACAAACACGAGCAGCCATGAGGTCAACATTCACGGCCCCGTCAACGTTAACACGCAGGCGACCGATGCCAACGGCATCGCCAAGGACTTCGTCTCATCAGTCGTCCGCGCGCACAAGTACGGCGCGCTTAACTATGGGACAAATTGACCGTGACCGACTTTGCAGACGTTCCGAATGTGGCAGGAGTTCCCGCGCTCGCTCGCGACCCTAACGCGGTGGTTGATGTTATAGCTATGCTGACACAAGACGCTTCGATCTCGTTCGGCGCCCCGGTTGACGATCAGTGGGGAATCTTTCTCGACGGATCTCCGGTCGTCCAGGCAGATAGCGTGGTTAGTTTCTCTTACAAGCAGGACTGGGCGATTGCCGATTATCAGGTCGAACAGGGCGGCTTTGAATCCTACGATAAGGTCGAACGGCCGTTCGACGTGCGGGTGCGATATTCGGCGGGGGGTGATGATGCCAACCGCCTAGCACTGCTCAACTCGATAGCGGCCATCGCTGATGACTTGAATTTCTACGATGTGGCTACCCCGGAGAAAACATACCAGAGCGCCAATGTGCAGCACTACGACTATGCGCGAACGTCGGTGAATGGCGTCGCGTGCCTGACCGTCGACGTGTGGCTTCTTGAGGTGAGGGAGACCGGGACGGCCACTGCGAGCACTTCCGGCAACATCGCAAACCCACAGGATGCATCGGCGACAAGCGCGGTCGCCGATGGGACGGTGCAGCCTGCCCCGCTCACGTCGCAACAGAATGGTATGCTCGGCGGGGTTAATAGCGATTTGAACCCACAAGGAGCAGGGTCATCATCGACGTTTGATCAACGCTATGGCAACTGGCCGGCCGGCGACTTCGGAAACACCGGATCGCAGGGCGTCACAAACTTGCCCGGAATATGACATGCCCCTGGTCGTTCCCCTCCAGCCCGTTCCGTCGCAGACCGTCGCGGTTCTGCTGAACAACCAATCGTGCCAACTCGACGTCTACACGTTGCAGGCCGATGCGCTCGCGGCTGTGGAGGGCACCGCGCTACTGCGGCCGCCACCGCTGTTCATGGACGTGCTGGTCAACAATCAGCCGATCGTCGGCGGCGTGATATGCCAAAACTTTAATCGCATCGTGCGAAGTCTTTACCTCGGGTTTCTCGGAGATTTTGAATGGTTCGATAACAGCGGCAATGGCGCGGACCCGTCTTACGCCGGCATAGGGTCGACCTTCAGCCTCATCTATTTGTTCCCTGCCGATCTCAAACCACTGCCAACTGGCGGGCTATGATATGGCGCTTGTCAAACGGCTGATTGATATAGCCTTCGGCCTCTCGAACGGCTCATTCGCCGACAGCGGCTCCAACTCACTGACGCTCACCGGATTGCGTATTCACGCAGACATGCAATTTCCCGGCGGTAGCGACATGAGCAAGTTGCAGGCCGAAATCTACGGCATGACGCTGAGCCACATGAGCGACTTGATGACCTACGGCGCGATTGCATCCAACGACGGCAAAAACAAAGTGACATTGATGGCCGGCGATGCGGTCTCTGGGATGACTCAGGTGTTCGCCGGGAATCTCACTAACGCATGGGGCGACTTTCAAGGGATGCCGGATGTCCCGTTTCACGTCTTTGGCAATGGGCCGATGAACGCTGCGGTCGCATCGATTCCACCAACGACCAAGAAAGGCGCGGTCAGCGCGCCGACATTGATGGAGACTGTAGCGAACCAGTGCGAAATGCAGTTCGAGAACAACGGCGTCACGACGCAGTTGTCAAACCCCTATTATCCCGGCACAGCGCGCGAGCAACTCTACGCGATGGTTAAGGATGCCGGGTGTGAATGGAATGGAATGGAGAACAACGTCGTCTCAGTCTGGCCGGTAGGCTCGTCGCGCGCCGGTGGAGCATCGATTCCGGTCAACAAAGATACCGGCATGGTAGGCTACCCGATGTTCAACGCGGAGGGCATTGTGGTGAAGTCTCTCTACAATCCGGCAATCAAACACGGGGTTGAAATTGTGGTTACGAGTGACCTAACCGGCAGCGCGAAGAGTGGCAACATTTCAGTCGGCGGCGGAACATCCGGTGCCAACGGGACGTGGACGGTGCAAAGCATCGATTACGCCCTCGACTCGCTCGTTCCCGGCGGACAATGGTTCATGACTATGTTTGCCTCAGTGAAGGGCTTCGTTCCCACCTCTCCAACGAATTAGAAAATGGCAGACACATCAGACGTTGGACAAATAAACGCTGCGGACACAACGTCCGACGTCAACGCTATGTCATTTATGGTCTCTCAAATGATGGGCCGCATCTCGACGGCCACCCCCGTAAAAGTCGTGGCGGTCTATCCGGCTGCGATTGGTGATCTGACTGCAACGCTCGGCACAGTCGACGTCCTGCCGCTGGTCAACCAGCAGGACGGGGCTGGGAAAATAACGAAGCATCAGACTGTCTACGGCATTCCCTACTCACGCATTCAGGGCGGCAAGAGCGCAATCATCATGGACCCGAAAGTCGGGGACAAGGGCCTTCTCGTCTCCGCCAGCCGAGATATTTCCTCGGTCAAGACGAACAGGGATCAGGCCAACCCTGGGAGCCGGCGGAGGTTCTCTTTGTCTGACGGTATGTTTGTCGGCGGATTTCTCAACGACACACCGACGAACTACATCCAAATCGACGACGATAATGGTATTGTTGTCGTCACGCCGAAGAAATTGGCGATCACGGTAGTCGGAGATGCAACAATAACGACCAGCACGAAGGCGACTATTAAGGCGCCGATTATAGTTCTCGACGGTGCTGTGCAGGTCACAGGCCATATGACCGGGGCTGGCGGATCGGGGGCGATTGAGATCGACGCCGCCGTGACTATCGTCGGCTCACTTGCGGTGACATGATATGGCGGTTCCAGCAGCTATTCTCGGGACAACATCGAGCCACGGTGGTCACATGGTGACTGCAACCGGGACACTGTTCGATGCTCCCGAGGGCGCGGTGTGCGTCCTCGGCGACCTCCATCAGTGCCCTATCCCGTTCCACGGCACAACGCCGATCGTCTCAGGATGTGCTACGGTGTCGTTTACTAACGGGAAGGCGGTTGCCATCCAGGGCTCTGTCGCCGGATGCGGCGCTGTGCTCACCGGAAACTTTGCAACAAAGACGCTACTGACTTAACGTCTTCCCCGCCCTAAAGGGCGGGGATTTCCTCTACAGGTGGGCGACGTTCCGCCCCGACAAAGAGAATGTTTCGAGCCGCGTTCACGTCGCGATCATGCGAGCAACCGCAGTCTGAGCAGACCCAATGTCTTATTCCAAGCTGTGCGATACCTTTAGGGCCACTGACTGCACCGCAGTCAGAACACGCTTGGGAAGTCCATCGTTCGTCGGTTTCAATAAAACGCGCCCGGTGCCTGCTGGCTCACAGAGATTGCATAATAGCCGCTGCCACTCGGCGCATTTCAGCATCGCCCATAGTTCCACGGAAATTATTCACGCAAGACAAAACAAATCGACAGTTGTCCGGCACATATCCACGCCGATGGTCCTTACGATCAACCGTTGCCGAGAAAGGCTTTGGGCCGGGCGTCCCGCTTGTATCAATAACGAAGGGGATATCAGTCAAGGCACATCGCCCGGTCCATACACTCTTGGCCCAATCGTGCGAGAGGGAGTATTCAAACCCCTTTTTAATCGCCCGCGCCCGAACCGATTGGAGGACCTTCACCCAAGGCCGCGCCAGCTTCAATTGATTGCGGTATTCCTTGTTTCGACTGAGCAGAAAGAATTTGTTCTTTGCATAATAAGCAGCCGCTTCACCGGGTTGTCTAAATGGCATTGTTGTTTTCTCCGATTTGCAGCCGTTCAAGATACCTCAATATGGGAATTTAGCCAGCGTTTGAAAGGCTTGTTGAATATCCACCCAAGCACTCTGTCTCTGTTTTGGTTAATGCCCTTAAAGGAACATCGTCGCGGCTACTCAGACTTGAGCGCCGTGATATTGCTGCTCGCTATTGGCGCGGTGTCCTTTGGTCCCCCTCCTACTTTGCTGCCAGTGCTGGCGGTGCTCCGCTTGAGAGGGTCAAGCAATACGTGGAAGCTCAACGGGTTTCCTCCCCGCCGTGAACGGCGGGGTTTCCACCCGAGGTCACGATGAACACATTTTTACTTGATCGTGGCGCCTGGGATTTGACGACGGATATCGGCGGCAACATCGCCGTCGCGTCCAACCCTTATGCGCTTGCACAAGACGCCGCATCCGCAATCAAGTTGTTCCAAGGCGAGTTGTGGTTTAATGCGAGCATCGGCGTGCCATACTGGAGTTTGATCTTGGGCGAGTCGCCGTCGCTGTCGCTGATGAAAGCAAAATGGGCGGCGGCAGCACTGTCGGTCCCGGATGCGGTTACGGCCAAGTGTTTTATCACGTCGATTGTTGATCGAAGGGTGAACGGTCAGGTGCAGGTTAGCGACAAGGCGGGACATACAGCGGTGGCGGCATTCTGACATGACAATCACAAGTTCAGTGCCAACCCCATCTTTTACTGACAAAGGATTCGTTCCTCCGACGCAGGCGCAGGTGCTCGCCGGCCGCATCGCCGATCTGCAGGCCGCGTTCAACAACGCGCTCAACCTCGACATAAACAATCCATCGTCGCTGAGCACGCCGCAGGGCCAGCTCGCGTCGAGCGAATCAGCGATCATCGCCGCGGCGAACGCCTTATTCACGGTTCTGGCAAATTCAGTCGATCCGGCCATCGCCTCCGGCCGGATGCAGGACGCCATCGCCCGCATTTACTTCCTTGAGAGGACTCCGTCGCAGCCGACCACCGTCGCTTGCCTTTGCTCCGGCCTTGCCGGAACTGTGATCCCGGCGCTCGCGCTCGCGCAGGACGGCAGCGGTAACACTTATTATGCCGTCGATGGCGGCACGATCCCTCCGGCCGGATACGTCACGCTGAGCTTCGCTAACAACGTCACTGGCCCGATCGCGTGTCCGGCCAACACGCTGACGACGATCTTCGCGGCCATACCCGGATGGGACTCGATCAACAACGCGGCGGACGGCGTGCTCGGCAACGTCGTCGAAAGTCGTGCCGATTTCGAGGCACGCCGTGAAGCGTCGGTCTCTGCCAACTCGAAGGGGGCGCTCGTCTCGATCCGTGGGGCGGTGCTTCAGATTCCCGGCGTGGTCGATTGTTTCACGGCTGAGAATTACAACGCCTACCAGACGGTCGTGAACGTGAAGGCCACGGCGAGCGCGCACATCATCGGGACGGCGCTGACCATAGCCAGCTTGACCACCGGGACCATCGCGATAGGCCAGAACGTGAGTTGCGTCGGCGTGGCCGACGGCACCGTCATAACGTCTGGTTCCGGAAGCTCCTGGGTGGTCACCCCATCTCAAACCGTTCCGTCGACAGGCTCTATAGCGATGACGTTCGGGGTGGTCGTGCTTGTTCCAAAATCAATATACGTCGCCGTCGTCGGCGGGGCTCAATCCGACGTGGCGGAAACCATATTCACGAAGAAATCGCCCGGCTGCAACTACAACGGAAACACCACGGTCGCCGTCTACGATACGTCGCCACCATATTCGCCTCCCGGCATTCCGTACTCGGTGACCTACGAAATACCAGACAGCATCACCGTGTATTTTGCCATCTCGATCACCAACACGCTGCTCGTTCCGTCCAACGCGACCGCACAGGTTCAGGCAGCCGTGCTTGCGGCGTTTTCCGGCGCGGACGGCGGAACGCGGGCTCGCATCAACGCGACCGTCCTGGCGAGCCGCTTCTATGCCGGCATCGTCGGGCTCGGCGCGTGGGCGCAGTTGGTCTCTCTGGAGATGGGATCGTCCGCGACGGCGGCATCGACGATCACTGCCTCGATCAGCGGGGCCACGATGACGGTGACCGGCATCACGCCCGCATCGTCGCTCGCGGCTGGTCAAATCATCGCCCATTCTGGCATCGTCGAGGGAACAACCATCGTCGCGCAACTCACGGGATCGGCAGGAAGCACAGGGACCTACACCGTCAGCCCCGGCGGGCAGACCCTCGGCAGCACGGCGTCGATCAGGGCGTACAACGTCACGGCGACATCGGTCACCATGCTCGCCAACCAAGGGCCGGTCACCTCGGCCAACGACATAACCGTGACCTTGGTGTAGAGAGAAAGCCATGATCAAAAGAATCATCGCCGCCGTTCTCACGCTCTCCACGCTCGGCTCGTCCGCGCTGGCGCAATCGTCGCCAGGGCTGGTCTACGGGCAAGTCCCGACTGCGGCTCAGTGGAACAGTTATTTCGCCGGCAAGCAGAACACTCTCGGCTACGTCCCGCTCAATAAGGCGGGCGACACGATGCTTGGGGAGCTGGTGACGGCGGCGCCTAGCGCGTCGAGGTCTGGGCTCAACCTGCCGCCCGGAACGGCGCCGACGGCTCCGTCCAACGGTGACCTGTGGACGACGACGGGCGGCCTGTACGTCCGCATCGCTGGGACGACGCTCGGCCCGCTCGTGCCGGCGACGTCGGGCAGCTTCGCCGCGACTGCCCCGCTCGCGGTCACGTTCCCGTCGAGCGTAGTGACCTATGCGCTGAACTTCAACGCGTCGCTGGTCAAGGACGGCAGCAACAACCTCGGGATCAACCTCGCGCACGGGAACACGTTTACGGCGGCACAGGCCATTAACCTAAACTCCGGCACACCGACATCACTGTCCGACTCCATCCTAACCTTGAGTGCGCCGGACTCGACGGCTGTCCGGGTGCAGATCAACGCCTACGGGGCGCTCGCCCACTTCACCGGGGCGGTCTACGGCGGCACGGCGGCGGCACCGACGGCAATTACGCTCAACACCCAGCTTACCGGCATCAACGCCTACGCTTACAACGGCGCAGCGCTCGTTGGGCCGATCGTATCCTTCCGCACCTATGCGGCGGAAAACATCGCCTCCGGCCACCAGGGCAGTTATGCCTGCATCGCGACGACGCCGACGTCATCGACGACCCTCGCCAACGGCATCTGCCAGCAGCACGACGGCGGCATCACGATCGCCTCGCCCACCGGGAGCAGCAAGGGGTCCGGCACGATCAACGTTGCTGGTGGCTATTACGTTAACGGCGGCCCGGTTTCGCCGACCTCGGCTGGTCTCGCTGGTACGCTCCTGCAAGGCAACGGTGTGACTACCGCGCCGACATTTACTGCAACCCCGGTTCTCGGCATCAACGCGACGACGGCTGGGACGCTCGGCCTCGCTAACGGTGGCGGAGGCGGTGCCACCGTCACCGTCCAAAATCTCGGCGCGACGGCGGGCTACAACTTCAACCTGCCGACGACGGCGGGGAGTTCCGGACAGATCATGCAATCGGGCGGCGGCGCGTCCGCGTCGATGACGTGGTCGACGGCGACCTACCCGGTGACCGCGACGGCGACCGGAACTATCCTGCGCGCCGACGGAACCAACTGGACGGCGACGACCGCGAGTTACCCGAACACGGCGGCCATCGGTTCAATCCTCAACGCGACGAGCCTCAATGGCATCGCCGCGACCATAACCCCGGTCCTTGGCGACCCGACCGCCCACACCGTGGGAACGCTCGGGTTCGCCAACGCGACGAGCGGGACGGTCACTCTTCAAGCCGTCGCCGGCGCACTCGGATCGGCGGTCCTCTCGCTTCCAGCGATCACCGACACGCTGGCGGGCAAGGCGCTCGCCAACGGCGGCACCAACGCGAGCCTCACGGCGTCCAATGGCGGCATCGTCTACTCGAACGCTTCGGCCTTCGCCATCCTCGCCGGCACGGCGACGGCGAACCAGATGCTCATGTCGGGGTCGAGCACGACCCCTGCGTGGTCGACCAACACTTACCCCTCCACCGCTCTGGCCGGGACCATCATGGCCGCCGCCACGGCAAACACGGTGACCGCGTCGGCAACGCCGACCTTGGGCGCGAGCGGAACAATCGGGACGATCTCGTTCGGCAATGCGACCTCGGGCACCGTGACTCTTGGCGCGGTCGCGGGCGCGCTCGGGACGGTCACAGCCTCCCTGCCGGCCAATACAGGCACGGTCGCCGAGACGAACTACGCGCAGACGTGGTCGGCGTTCCAGAGCTTCAACAGCGGCAACTTGGTGCTGAACGGGGCCAGCAGCGGGGCTACCACGCTGAACGCCAACTCAGCGTCGGGCACAGTCATCGCGACGCTCCCCGCCAACACGGGCATCATCGCGGAGTTGAACTACGCGCAGAGCTGGACGGCGCCGCAGACTTACCAGACGATACTTGCCGGCACGACGAACACCTACGACATCGGCACTAGCGCGACGATCTCCGCATTCCGAACCGTCTACGCCGGCACATCGTTCGTCGGCCCGACCGGGACTTTCACGACCTCAGTCGGCACACCGACGATCACGCTCGGCACGCAGCAGACCACGCAGGGCGCGCTCGTCCTCGCCAACACCGCGGCAGGCGCGTTTTCGACGACGGTCAAGTCGTCTAACACTGCGAGCGCTGCATGGACGCTAACGCTGCCTGTCACTGCGGGGATCAGCGGCTATGCACTGACCACGGACGGGGCTGGCACATCTGCATGGACTAGTTTGGCGACCGGGATCACGCTCACCGCCAACTCGACGCCGACGAGCGGGTTTTCCGCTGGCAACGTCTTGATGAGCGATGGCGCGAAGATTCAGGTCGGGACCAACATCAACGCGACATCGCTGGCCCTCGGCGGCGCGACTATCGGGACCAACGCGCTTGCCGTGACCGGCACGACCATGATCACGTCTGCCTCGGCATCGGCACTGGCGGTCGGCCTTAACGGCGTGACCAACCCCGCCTTCGTGGTCAACGCCTCGACCGCATTGCAGGCGGCGGGCTTGAGCGTCACGGGTGCGGCGACGGGCGGGACGGTTGCTGTCGCGGCCATCGACTCCGGGTCGAACACCAACCTGACGATCAACGCCAAGGGCACAGGCACCATCGGGATCGGCTCGGTCTCTACCGGGGCGGTCACTATCACGCCGGCGACGACGCTGAGCGCCGCGCTCACCTACGGCGGCGTCGCGCTGAGTAACTCCGTTACGGGCACCGGGAGCATGGTTCTCTCGGCGGGACCGACGCTCACCGGCCATCCGACCGTCGAGGGCGTCACCAGCACCGGGGCGACGGGGACGGGCAAGTTCGTGTTCGACACGGCCCCGTCCATGTCCAGCCTGACGGTGACGACGGCCTTCACCGCGACCGGGCTCGTGACGAACGCAGACCTTGCCAACCCGGCGACGACCGTGAACGGGCAGACTTGCACGCTCGGGTCTACATGCACCATTACGGCATCAGCCGGGACGATTACGTCTGGGGTGACGACCGTCGCATCGTCGACTGACAAGTATGTACTCTACAACAACGCTGGGACGCTCGGCAGCTACTCCGTCACCGGCACCGCCGGCTCCGTGGTGCTGAGCACCGCGCCGACCATTGCGGGCGGCTCCATCACCGGCCTCACTGCCTTCGCCGTGCGCGATACAAGCGCCGCATTTGACGTAACATTCGCTGCCACGTCGTCCGCCGCGCTCACCGCCGACCGCGCGCTCACGCTCAACGTGGGGAACGTCGCCCACACGCTGGCGCTCGGGACGACGGCGAACACGATCACCTTCCCGAACCTGTCTTCGTTCACGGTGATCACCTCCGGCGACACCGGATCGGTCACCAGCACCATCCTGGCGAACTCGCTCTCGCTGGTCACACCCAACGTCAACGTGGCGACCGGCACGTCGCTCGCGCTCGGCGGCGGCTCGATCGGCTCGGACGCCCTGGAGGTTACGGGGACGACGACGCATAACGGCAACGTGACATTTGCCAGCGCGAGCATCATCATCAGCGGCAACATCTCGGCGGCGGCGTGGACGACGAACGGCCTGCGCATCAAGGGAACGCCGGGAACATTGACCGACACCTCGTCGAGCGGCACGGTCGCGACGGCCTACACCGACGTTCTCGGCGGCAACGCCATCGCCGCGTCAAGCGCGACGACGTTCACCAACTACGTGACGCAGTACGTGAAGGACCCGGTACAAGGGTCTAACGTCACGCTGACGAACAAGTGGGCCATCGGCGGCGACAGCCTGCGGATCGGCACCAGCAACCAGCTCACCGTGTCGAATGCCGGCGCGCTCGGCGTCAACGCAACGGCGACCTTCGCGGACAGTGGGACGTGGGGCTCGGGCGGCATCAACGCCGCCATCATCGGCGGCACCACAAAGGCGGCTGGCAGCTTCACCACGCTGGTGGCGACCGGCAATGTGCAGTTCACCGGAATATCTGGCGGCACCATCGCCTTCGCGCTCTGCACCGACAGCAGCGGCAACTTGGTGCCGAACTCGTCGGCCAACTGCTACGCCGGAGGATCGGCGGCAGCGGCCGGTAGCACCTCGCAGGTGCAGTACAATTCTGGCGGGTCACTCGCGGCGAATGGCGGCTTTGTTTATGACGGCACGAGCAAAATCACGCTTGGCGTGGCCGGGGCCTCAGTTGGCGGCGTCGTGCTCCAGAATGCGTCGAGCGGATCGATCACGATCAATCCACCGACTGGCGCGCTCGGGACCGTCACGATCACCGTGCCGGCGGTGACGGATACGCTGGCGGTCCTGGGCACAGCGCAGACCTTCACGGCGCAGCAGACGTACAACATCGCCAGCACATTCGCGTCGGCCACTGCCGCGACCTTGCGCGACGTCTATGTGCAGGCATCGACGACAACTATCACCGGCAACACTGGAAGCCCGATCACGGCGCTGAACAAGGTCTACATCGGGCAGCCGACGCTGACGGACTCGTCTGCGGTCACGGTGACGAACGCAGCATCCATCTACGTTGACAACGCTCCGCTCGCCGCCGGCTCGGTGACGCTGACGAACACGTGGGCGATCCGCGTCGGCGCCGGCAACGTCAGCTTCCCCGGCACCGGCAACGCGCTGGGAACAATCACCAGCGGAACGTGGAACGGAACGGCGGTCGCCGGGCAGTACGGCGGCACGGGCGTCGCCAACACCGGCAAGACGATCACGCTCGGCGCGTCAATTACAACGACGGGGGCCGGCACTCCGACGCTGGCGTTCTCCGGCACGGGACGGACCTATACGTTCCAAGATGCCGCATTGACCGTCGCCGCGCTTGACATCACAGGCCAGACTATGAGCGGCGGTGTGCATTTGACCGCCTACAGCTATACGACCGGCAGCATCACGATCGACTGCGGTCTCAACCCGATCCAATACGTCACGGGGAAGACGAGTGCGTGGTCGATTACCGCACCGGCCGCCGACAGTTCTTGTCTGCTACTGGTCACCAACCCAGGATCGTCGGTTAACATCCCGACGTTCTCTGGATTCACGGTCGGGGCTAACACCGGCGACGCGTTCGACACGACGGCCAGTAATAAGTTCACGGTCAGTATTTGGCGGATAGCAGGAGTGTCTTCCTACGTCGTCAAGGCGCTACAATGAATGGAACTGCAAATACTTTTTTGCAATCATAAGGATTGCTGGATCATGGTGAAACATTCCAAGGCCGGTATTGCATTTAAGACAGAGAAGAGCGCGGACTTTTCCGGTTGCTCCATCGTGATCAACATGAAGGCGGAAACCCCTTTTTCCAGATTTGTCCGTCTGACAAATCGCGCAACGTCCATTCTGCGTCTCAAACATCCGATCATAATCGGCGAGCGAAATACCAAAGTTAGATTTGAGCGCATAGCCAGCCTTTTTAGCAGGATTCCGTTTACTCCATTCTCGTCGATATGCTCTGTAGTAATCAGGGCGTTTGGCATGGCTTCGCATCGAAACGATAACGGAGCATGGCTTACAGCGCGAAGCGTGCCCATCTTTCCCTTTTTTATTGCAAGGAAAGTCGGCAAGCGGTTTTATCTTGTGACAAAGGGTGCAGCGTTTTTTCATCAGACATTGATACGCTCAAGCGTGTATCAACGCAACCCGCTAGAGACGCTGCAATGATGAAGCCAACCCTTCGCATCAGGATCGCCGCGCTTGCCGCCGCGCTATGGCTAGTACCCTCACTTGCGTTCGGCGCGGCGTGCTCGCTGACGACGATCAGTGCTGGGCCACCTAAAGTATTGGCCTGCACCGATACGACGGCGACGACAATCACTGTCCCGGCCGACTGGAATAGCTTCAACAACAAAGTTGAGGCAGTTGCGGCTGGGCAGAATGGTCAGAGCAGCGTCTACCCCACTGTGGTGGGGAATGGCGGCATTGGCGGCGGATATGCTGTCAAAACGAATTTGTCATTGACGCCGGGGGCGTCTGCCTCAATCCAAATTGGCACGGCCAATTCTTACGCCAGTCCGACGACTGCGGCTGACACTTGGGTGGTCAATACCAGCACGTTGCTTGCCGTCGGTGGCGGCAGTGGCAGCGCGGCGGCTGGTACAACGACGTATTCAGGCGGCGGCGGCGGTACGGCTGGTGGAACAAACGAAGGGGCTGGCGGCGGCGGCGGCGCGGCCGGCAAAAGCGGTGTTGGTGCTGCCGGAGCAGCGGGTGGTTCCTTCGCTGGTGGTAGCCGAGGTGGCGCGGGCGGCACGGCCGACAACGGCACAGTGAACGGCGGCAATGGTGCTACAGCAAGTACCGCCGCTCAAAATGGCACAGCCGGAACTGAATGGTCTGCTTCGTATGGTTCGGGCGGCGGCGGTGGCGGCGGGGCGGGCAATACCACCACTAGCTGCGCTGCAAACGGGGGCGGTGGGAATGGTGCTAATTACGGTGGTGCCGGCGGCGGCGCGGCTCCGGTCTTAGGCGGAAATTGCACCGGGGGCAGCGCCATGCAGGGCGGTTTGATTTTGACCTACACACCAGGTGCGGCTTTTATTATGACCCCGGCGGTGATCCCATGACGCGCTATGCAATACCGAACTTAGACGGCACTTTTCGCTACGTCGATGCCGCGACGACGGAGACGATCAGCGTCGGTGACGTGTCGTTCCCGCCGCCGTGGCTCGCGCAGGCTACTGACGAGCAGCGCGCGGCTTACGGCATTTTGACCGTCGTCGAGACGGAGGCACCGGACGCAGCGACGAACGACGTGCGCGGGTCGAGCATCCAGATCATCAACGGTGTTCATACGCAGGTTTGGGACTATTCGCCCATCTCTGCCGACGAGATCGCGGCCAAAACGGCGGTGGAGATCAAGGCGCAAGCGCAGGACGCGCTCGACAAGAGCGACGTCACGTTGCTGCGATGCTACGAGGCGAACATCATCCCGCCTCCCCCGGACTGGGTCGCGTACCGTAAAGCGCTGCGCGTCATATCGTCGAGCGGCGTCGGCCCGCTGCCGAAGCGCCCGCTTTACCCATCGGGGACGTGACGCATGAGCTTCACGGACCCGTTCAACCCGCTGCCAAGAGGAATAGGCCAGCTCGCCATCGGCGTCGGTGCGGTCGGATCGCCGCCGTTCGAGTGGCAAAAAACGGTGATCAGTCAATATGCCAATTCGCCGCGCCTTCTCTCGATCATCGAGTCGTTCGCCGACGCGATGAACATGGCGCGCAACCTCGACGCCTTCTTCGATGACGTGTGGAACATCGATACGGCCAAAGGCTACGGGCTCGACGTGTGGGGCCGCATCGTCGGCGTGGGCCGCGTGCTGCCGCTCTCCGTCAAGTTCTTTGGGTTTGACGAGGCCACGTTCAACTCGGCCGACCCGTTCAACGTCTCTCCGCTGTATGGTGGTTCGGACTTGACCACGAACTACGCGCTGGCCGACGACGCCTACCGCCAACTCATCTTGGCGAAGGCGGCGGCGAACATTTGGGATGGCAGCATTCCGGGACTCAACTTCATCCTGCGCACGCTGTTCCCGAATCAAGTAACATACGTCACCGACGGCCAAGATATGACCATGCAGTATTATTTCGGATTTCATCTCACGCCGGTGCAATCTGCTATCGTCAACGCCATCGGAATCTTACCGCGACCGACCGGCGTGCAAGCGACGGTCGTCTCGCTCTGAGGAAATAGGCATGAAGCAGACAGATATACCGGCAAAGTTCAACATCCCGTTCGCCGCCAGCGCCGGCGCCGGTTACGTCAGGGCGATCCCGCAAGCGTCGCAGATCGCCATCACGCCCGGCGCCGCCAGTCTTGAGACGGGCTTTCCTCCCCTGAACTTCCTCGACGAGAGCGCCGGCGGGATTCCGCCTTTCGGCCAGGACATGAACGGCATCATCAATCTGGCCACGTTATGGAACCAGTGGCAGAATGCGGGCGGACCCGTCACCTACGATGCTGCGTTCAGCGCAGCGATCGGCGGCTACCCGAAGAACACGATATTGACCACGGCGGCGGGCGGCCAGTGGTGGCTCTGCTTGGCGGACGACAACATCACAAACCCCGACACAGGCGGGGCCGGTTGGCTGCTGATCGACTTGATGGCTACGGCGGGACTGGCGCCACGCCCGTGGTTCCTGTCCTGCATCAGCAACGTGGTCGCCTCCCCTCCCGCCACCCCGTCTGACGGTGACACCTATCTGGTCCCGGTCGGAGCGATCACCGGATGGACAGGCAAGGACAACCTCGTGGCCGTCTGGTCGGCGGCGATAGCGGCGTGGCTCTACGTAAACTACCCGACGCAGAGCATGGTCGGCCTCGCCAACCTCAAGACGTTCTATCAGCGCAGGTCTGACGGGACATGGGCGTCGATATACGCATCAGTCGACTCCAACGCATTCTTCCTCGGCATGATGTGATTCGACTGATCAAGGGACGACCCAAATGGCAAAGACCCCGTTCAACGTGACCATCGACCAGACCACGCCGACCACGTACACCGTGCCGTCGGGGAAGATCGCGGTCTTTGCAGCGCGATTCATAAGAGAGGCTCCGTCTTCTGCCGCCTTTTACGGCACCTTGAGCAATGGCGCGGCGGTCGTGGCGCAGTTCTATATCTCCCTCGGCGCATCGACGGGCACCGTCGGCTCTAGCTTCCTCGAAGCAAAACCGTTGACGGCGAACGCCGGTGACGTGCTGAGCTGCACCGGCACTGGCGCCGTCTGCGTCGTCGGCATCAGCGGGTTCCTGTACGACATAGAGTGAGGTAGTGGGTTTTAATTTTGAGGAGGGTCCTGTGTCCATTGCATCTCTGGTGGGTGGCGATCCTGTGAGCGCTGGGTCAACGAACATTGATGCCGTGAAGGCAATCGAATCCGCGCTAGGTATGCCGCCGAGCGGGGTATTCGACGATGACGTGACCGCCGCCGTTACCAAATTCCAGCACGATCACAATCTGGCGGCGGCTGGGCTCAAGGTTTTTGGCGTTGTCGGCCACATGACGGCAGTCGCGCTCGATGCCGTTGCCGGCGCACCGAAGTCCCCCACGCCGCCGCAACTAACTATCGTCTCGGCGCTCAATGACGAACCAGACTGGAACAGGCTTGCGCGCACTCAAATCGGCATTCACGAGGTCGGCGACAACAGCGGGCCGGACGTGCAGAGGTATGTCGACGGCGCGCATTGCGGCGCCGTTGGCGAAGCTTGGTGCATGATTTTTTCTAACTGGGCCTTGGAAAGTTGTGGCATTCGCGGCACGCGCAGCCCATCATCTCAATCGCCCCGCACGTCGCCTGATTTCGTGAAACTCGATGGCCCGGCTTTCGGCTGCCTCGTCGTCTACTGGCGCGCACCGCGCGCTTCCGGCGTCGGTCATGTCGGGTTTTATCAGAAAGAAAACGGCTCCCACATTTACACGCTGGGCGGCAACGAAAGCGACATGGTCAAAGAGGAATGGCTGCCGAAGGCGGCGTCATCATTCGGCCTTGAGGGCTTCTACTGGCCGAAGGCGATCCCGCTCCCGAAGATCGGGCCGATCACGGTGGACGTGGCAGTGCAGTTGGTGACGGTCAAAGTCACCTGATATAGATGGGACAAGTCGCAGCGATCTGATTCGGGAACACCACCATGAAGCTCACTCGCCTACTCGCCGTCGCGTTTCTCGCGTTTGCGCCGATCGCCGCGGTCGCACAGACATACCAGATTGTTCCACCGGGCGTGACTGCGCCGGTAGCCCCTCCGGTGGTGATTGCCCCGATTCCAAACGCGTCACCTCCTGCCGCGCCAGTAACTCAAAACACTGTCAACACTACCGGGCCCGTCGCGAGCAGCACGACGATCAGCGTCGGCACGCTGGCCGGTGCGATCCTCAACTGGATTATGGTGGCGTTCGGCCCGGTCATCGGCGGCATGGTGGTTTGGATACTCGTCAGGGTTTTGAACAAGTTGGGCATTCAAGCCACGGACGCCATGCGCGCTCGCTTGCAGGAGATTGTCATCAACGGCCTGAATGCCGGCGCGAAAAACGCGACTGAACAACTACAGGGCCGGGGGCAAGTTGAAATTAAGAACGCCGTGGTAGCGCAGGCCGTGGCCTATACGCAGGTTCATGGTGCTGAGACTATCAAGGCACTCGGGATTGATCCGCAGAGCGGTTCTGCCGTAGAAGCCATCAAGGCCCGCATCGAGACTGCTATCAACGATCCATCCACGCCGACGCCTGCTGTTCTTGATCCGACCGCAGCGCCGAAAGCAGTTTAACCCAGGGAGATTCTATGACCGACACGACCACCACTGCCGCCCCGACTGTATCCACCGCCACGACTACGGCCGTGCCCGTTGCGGCGACTGCCATCGATAGTTTTTTCGCCAAGATCAAGGCCGACTTCCAGATGGCAGAAGAGGATGTTATCTTGGTTTGCCAGAACATCGGCGCAGGTGTTTTGGTCGCCGCCGAGGACATTCAGCAGTGCTTCGGCTGGCTCGGCGGTCATATCGGGCAGATCGCTGGGACGATCAACGCAGTGCAGAGTAGCGTTGTGTCGCTGAATGCCGCCGGCGTACCTATTCCGGCTTCGCTCATGAATGCTATCACACAGATGACGCAGGCGACGGCAGGCGTCAGCGCGGCGCTTACGGGTCAGGCGGTCACGTCTGATGCCAGTTCGGCGCTCACCGCGGGCTATACCGCGACGAAATCGTTGGCAGTCGCGGCTTCGACCGCGGCCTCCATCGCGGCGTTGATCCAGGCGGCCACTGCCCCGGCCGCAGTCTCGACGCAAGCGGCTGGGTAGCGTCTTGCACGCAGCCATCATCGCAGGTTTTATCGCCCTCGCCGCGCATGTGACGGGGGCGATTAACATTGTCGCCTCTGTCCTTGGCCCTGTTGGAACCATCATCAGCACCACCGATACGGTGGTGGCCGATAGCCTCAACCTCCACAACTACATTGTGGTCAAGAAGGCGCAGCGCGCGGCGGAAAAGAAAAAGGTGGTGGTGCGATGAGCCTGATCGACGTAGGGCTGCACCTCGCCGGCGTCCCGGACGAGCTCGTCGCCGAGATCGAGAAGGTGGCGCCGAACGCTGCGGCGCTGCTCAAGATCATCAAGCAGGCCGAGCCGACATTGCAGCAGCTCGCGCCGATCGCCGTGAAGGTCGAGCCTCTGATCGCCGAGGCGCTCCCGCTCGTCCAGGCGGCGATGCCGCTGATCGCACAACTCATGCCGCTGATCTCACCGGCACTCGTCGAGGTCAACGCGCTGCTCCCGGCCGCGCAGGACGCGATCGCGTTTGTCCAGAAGCAGCAAGCCGCCGCGACGGCGCCGATTCCGTCACCAGACCGCTTCGGGGCCGGAAGTGCGTAGGGGGTTTACATGGCTAAACGACCACGCAAGTCATCCATAATTCAACGCTCAATCGCGACGGCGAAGCGCAATCCGTACAAGGCTATTGCCCTTGCCGTGGCTATCTTCGGCGGGCTGCCTACGGCGGTAGCAGGGTTTGAGTTGTTCGACCCAATTATCCCGGCCTTGCATTACTACGTTCGCGAGCAGCTTCAACCGATCCTGATGGTGCAGAATACGCAGGCGCGTTCTATCGACCGCTTTCTTTTATATCAACAAAGTGAAGCGTTGGCGAAGGCCAAATCTGATCCTGCTGCCAAATCTTCGCCTGTCGTGAAGGAGCGTGTTCAGGACTTGGAACAACAAGTGCAGGACACCGAAGCGCGAATAAAAAAATCAGCGGGTGCAAAGTGACCGCTATTCCTGTCGGTGAAGTTCTCATTGATATCGGCTCAGTTCCGCAGTGGTTCATTGCCGCCGCAGCGGCTCTTGGTCTTTATAAGATATGGAAGTCAGAGGCCAACATAGCCTTGTCGCTCGACAAGATTGAAGAGGTCCGCCACGAAACAATTTCAATGCGCGCTTCGCTTGAGTTGGCATCGCGGGCCGAGGGCAGGCTTGCTGGTCGTCAGGAAATGCGCGAGGAAGCCGCCGCGGCCAAGACAGAGGAAAAGGAAGTAGCGCGAACGGATGCTGTGGCCGATGCCAAGATGCACGCGGACGTGTTAGCGGCCGATCCGAACAGTCTCGCCATATATCCTGCAAGGGTTGGCATCATCATCGCGGATGCTACAAAATCTGGTAGCCCAGATGACCGAAAATGATGACAGCATACGCATCGCCCTTATGTTGCAGCAGCAGCAGCAAGACGAGGCAAAGATTGCCGCGCTGGAGAAGCGTGTTGACGCCATCGATCACAAAGTATTTGCGGCCCAGATTGGTCTAGTGACAATCATAGGTCTCGGAACTCTCATCGGTTGGCTGCTTAATGCTGGCGACAAGATACGGTCTTGGTTTCACTGAATGAAAAACTGCTTCATATACACTCGCCCAGATTGCGACCAGCAAATTGTTGTGTTTCGCGGGGGGGGGGCGATGATCCGCATGACCATTGATCGGCTACTGAGTTTTCTACTCGGTGTGATCGTTCTGATCGGATCGGTCTATTTGACGTGGACCTATTTTGAAACGACATCTCAGCCACCAGTCAAGTTTCTGTCCATCGCAATTCTGAATAAGGATGTCCATGCCGGAGAGAAACTTCGCCTCCGGGTCACGTTCGACCGGCGCAGGAATTGTCCGGGCACCGCCGAACAATATATTATCAGGTTAACAAATGACTCCGAAGAACGAGTATTTAGCGCCATCGTCCCGGTGGCGCTTACTAGAATTGGAGAGAGCATCAACTACATTTTTTCGATTAAGCTCCCCGACAAGATGGACCTTGGCACTTATGTCTTTCGCGGAAATAATCAACTAGATTGTGCCGGTACTAAGTTTTCAATTGAATTGCCGGAAGCCGGGTTCCAGGTGGTGCCGTGATGAACCATGCAGATCACTACGCCGCATATGGATTGCTTTGGGTTGTCTGCATTTTGTCAGCCATCGTTATGGTGCTATTGGTAGTGAGGGTTTGACCCATGACTTCACAAGTTCGTGGCGGTCTGCTTCCCTATAAGCCAGACCCGCGCATAAAACCGATTGCTCGGTATATGGGCGCGTCCGGTGGTGCGGTCACGGGTGCAGCACTGGCACCGCCCGCATCGATCGATTGGTATTCCAAGATTACTGATTGGCCGCTTTACAATAATGGTGTTTTGAACGATTGCGTACCCGCAGCCTTCGCGCACGCCATCGAACAGCAGACTTTCTATGCTGGAAAGCCCGTCGTGCCTACGGAGGAAGATGTCGAAGCGTTCTATGCGGTAGCCAGCGCTGATCCAAAGTGGACGCCAGGTTCGTCAGACGGCGGCATTGGTTGCGTCATGACAACGGCGCTCGCGGACTGGTTCGCATCAGGCATCGGTGGGGACAAGCCAATTGGTTATGCGTCGGTCAACTGGCGTGATCCTGCAGAATTTCAACAAGCTATTGCGTTGTTCGGAAGCGTCATTGTGGGTCTTGCGCTGCCACTGACCGCGCAGACTCAATTTGGCGCTGGAACACCATGGGACATTAGTTTTACCGGGAACAGCACAATAGGTTCGTGGTTTTACCATTGCGTTCTTGTCGTTGGGTACGATGCCGCTACCGGCCTTTACACAGTCGTCACCTGGGGCAGAACCCAGCAAATGACGCAGACGTTCATAAGTTGGTACATGTATGAAGCGCACACGGTCATCAGTCGCGACTTTATCGGATCAAATGGTATCAGCCCGTCCGGTCTGAATCTCGGCGCTTTGACGGTTGACATGATGGACCCGATTGATCGTGAGGTTCACGCTCTGTATGTCGCTTTGTACGGCCGCGCTGCAGATGGTTTTGGGGTTAGCTTCTGGCAGAGCGCCGTGGGCGCCCGTGATCCTAACTATACCATTGAGTACGTTTGGAGCGATCTTAGTGTTGCCGATCAGATTTGGTTAGGGCAGCAATTCGTCAGCACGCAATCGACTTACTTCAACGCGCGGTATGGCGCACTTGACGATCAGACCTTCGTTCAAAGTCTCTATATGAATATCGGCGGCAACACTGGCGATGCCGGTGGTGCTGCATATTGGGTTGGATTGCTAACAGCGGCGAAGGCTGCGGGGCAGTCAAGCACGGATGCTCGCGCCGGGATCATCGGGCAATTTGCCCATGACATGCTCAACATTGATCTGACACCGGGGGCGGCTGCATTTGGACTGAGTGCTGCGGACTACGCAGCGGCGGTGACGCGGCAACAGCAGTTTCAGAATAAGGTGGCCGTGTCGCAATTCTATACGCAGCAATCGCAGTTACCAAACGGCGGCGTTCTTGCTGTCACATCCACCAGTGATCAATCCTTCGCTGCATCCCAGCACATCGTCGCGACAGTCACCGCAGATCCTGCTACACTCGCGGCGGCTGAAACCGCAGTTGCGGTGGCTGTGGCTGCAAATAGCCTGACGCCAATCCTGAACAGTTGAAGCGCGGAACAAAATGCAGTCGTAAGACTTGCAACATGAGAGGCCCCTAATGCTCGGACTGATCCTAATTATTTTTCTTGTTCTGTTCCTTGTCGGCGGCCTGGCGCCGTGGGGTTCCTACCCAGGGCCAAATCACGGGTATGGCTACGGCACCGGCCTCAACGGTGGCGTTGGCTTGGTTCTAGTTATCGTACTAATATTTGTTTTGCTCGGTCGATTCTAATCAGGAGCGCGCCATGCAGAATATTGGGCTGATTCTACTCGTGTTTGCCTTTGTGTTTGCCGTTCTGGCCTCGCGCGGCATCGGCTCGCCACCTTGGCAGCTCGGGTGGGCGGCCATAGCCTGCTGGATTGCCTCAGAGTTGATCGGCGGCCTAGCGCGTTTCGTTCACTGAATCGGCCGTGCCGACCACCATTAGCATCCAGCTCATTGAAATTTGGCTGGCCGTCGGCTTCTTCGTCGGCGCCGGCTGGACGCTCGCTGCCATCATAGTCAGCCGGATATCGACGATCGGCAACCGCAGCCAGCCAATCAAGCCGCCGCAATAGTTAACGGGCGCGGCCTGCCGGATTTGACCCGGCGGCCGGCCTTCGCTATTGAATCAGCCCCCCCACCAACACACAGGAGATCAGGCAATCATCGTCCGCGCCATTTTGGCGCGCCCCGCTCAAACCATGACCGCGTATTGCGTAGACGGTCACAGCAAAATCGAGGCAACGACATGAAGCACACAGCAGCCATCCTCGCCGCCCTGGCGGCCCTGACGATCCTCTCCGCGCCCGCCGAGGCCCGGAGCCCGAAGACCACCGCCGTCGCCCCAAAGGTCGACGTCGCCGCGATCCCCGCCTATCCGACCGACCATCAGGCTACGGGCCGCGCCGTTCGCGGCAGGGCTGGCGGCTATAGGGCCGTCGCCGTACGGGGGCGTCGACATGGCTCCCAAGTCGCCCAAGCCGCTCCTAGATCGTCTGTAGGCCAAATAGGCCCCGGGATCGTCCGGTCAGGAAAGACCGGGGCGACCGCCCATGTTGCAGCGCGATACGCTGCCATTTTTCAGAGTTACGTCGACGACCTCGAGGCCCACGGGGCGACCGTAAAATTCTTAGGCGGCTATCGGCCTGGACCTTGCGCGTCCTGGTCCGAACATCCCTGCGGAAAGGCGCTCGACGTTTGCCAGACCCGCCGTGGCGTCGTTGATCCGCGCTGCCACCTACCGGGCCGGGCTCAGATGATCGCCATCGCCAACCGGCACGATCTTCAAGAGGGAGGGGAATGGTGCCACAGCGACATGGGACACGCGCAGATCGACCGGACCGCCTCACGGTGCGGGCATAACCTCTACGCCGCCGTCGGAGAATATCAGGCGGCGCGTTCTCGCGTTCGCCATCATCGCGTTAGGCTTGCAAGACGATGACCCGCCGCTGGCCTGATATGTCAAAGCCTCGACCGGCGCAGCCGTTCGTGTCGCGCGCGCTGGCGTTCATCGTTGTGGTGGGGATGCTTGCGGCTCTGGCGACTTGCATACATCATAGCTAGTCGAACAGGTCTGCGTTGGCCATCGTTGCTCGGCGCCGTGCCTTAATTCCGGCCGCGCGCATGGGGGCATCATACCTGTTATGGCAGCGCTGGCACCAGGCGCGCAGATTGTCGTCGGCGATGTTTTCCGGCGTATGATCTAAATGGGCGCAAGTAAGTACGATCTTGACAACGCCCTTATCGTTGGACATTGCCAAACTCCATTCACCGTCGGAATCACGGACAATCTCCGCGCCGTTCGGCACGCCGCATTCCTCGCACTTATTGCCAGCCCGCGCGCGGATGCGCTTGCTGATCGCGGGCCAGTCTTTCGGATACCTTTTAAGGTTTTCTTTTCGTATCGGCATTGCGATTCCTGAATGGCCGCGACGGCCACCGATACTCGTCCCTCTGCGCGATTTTGACTCTGCGTCGTTTCGGATTTCTGTTCTTCGCAATATTCTTAAACTTTCTCGCCAGCCCAAGATCGGAGTGTGCGCCGCGCAATCCACGAACGCGTGTCTCGACGTCATGGTCTCCGCGTGGCAAATAAAACAAACACGACGCTTCGTTCGCATCGGGTTCATAGAGCGTCCTGCCCTTGCGCGTGAAGCGGCGCCTATTGGTTAAAGCCGGTCTATGATGTAATTCCAGTTCAATAACCGGGACAGCGAGCATGTTGGCAAGCAGAACCAGATTCCAGTCGCGCTCGCGCTGCAGCGTGCCGGACTCCTTCGCCGCGCTGACCTTCGCCTCAATGGTCGCGGCCTCGTTGCCAAGCTGCCGCAGAATGACGGCGAGCTGGATCGGGAGCGGTGTCGTGGGACGGAAAAGGTGCGGCATGGCCGCTCCTTATTTTACCATGTCGTCGTGGAAATTTTTCAGAATGGCAACTAGATCATCCGGCATCGGAGTAGTGAGCTGATTGGTGTAGAGTGGCAAACTTTTCGACACCTTGGGAGTGTATGCCATCATAAAAAAATTAACGGCCAAACCAACACACATCAGACCTGCAACAAAATTAACAACTGCCATCATGCCCGTTCTCCTATTTCACGTTCGCTATTGAAAAACAAAGCCACGCCAGCGCGACGTTGACCGCGCTGATTCCGCCATAAAGAAAAAAGCCAAAGTGATCGACGTAAGCCCATCGAGCTTTCATCAGCACTGCAAAGGAAGCGGCTGCAAACAGAATTGTTGCCAGCACGCAGACCGAGCCGGTAATGCGATAGACTATCCTCACGGCAAACTCCTCTGAATCTAAGCTGCTTCCGAACGAATGTGGTGCGCGGCCGGCTCGACGCAATGACCTTGCGCCTCCATGTCGCGCACGCCCTTGGCGTAGCCGCGTTCCTCGGCTTCGCGCAGCGCCGTCCGATGATCTGCTTCAAGCGTCATGATAGAACGCATCACGTCGCTGTCGTCTGTCCGACAGCGCGCTAGGTCGGCTTCAAGCCGGCGGATGTAGGTCACTAGATGACCCTCGTGCGCGGCGATCTGGCAAGCCGGCGTTTCGCAATCCGTGCCGAAATGTTCGGCGGCGAACTTGCGGCTCTCGAATACTTCGTCGCAGTGAAAGCAGCGCCATTGCTTGCGGGCCATCGGAATCCTCTACCCGTTCAATGCGTTCCGCTCGCTCTTGGGCATTGGTACGAACGGCGAAGGCCCGACCTATGACGGGCTTTATCAAGGAACTTGGAAACATCCGACGATGGCAAGCCATCATGACTGATCAACCCTTAGAGGCTGTATGTTCAAACCGGGAATTATACGCTTGACTCCCGTGGTCCTGCAAGTCATTGAAATTGCCCATGAACAAGTTTGATCCTTTCCCCAAGCCATCGCATGACCGGAACGGCCATGCTGTTGCCGAGCGCCTTGTAGCGGGGGCCATCGGCGGCGGATTTACCCCGATACGGGACAAGCGTGTAATCGTCGGGGAAGCCTTGCAGGCGCTCACATTCGCGCGGGGTGAGGCGGCGGACGGCGCTGGTCAAGACATGCGGCTTATCCCCGCCGCCCTGCGAAGCGCGCAAGGCGCTTGGTATCTCACTGAGTTCGGCCGTTGCACCGCCTTCCCGCCCGCGAAGCGCAACGGCAACAGCCATGCCACCAGATTTAGCAACATCGAGCCTAGGAGAAACGTCATCAAAACTTGGGCTTTGCGCGCTCGCGGATTGCTTGGATTGAAAAGCGATCATCGGCGCGCTTCCGCTCGCTCGATCAGCATTGCTGCCGATGGTTCCAGGCACGTCGCCTGTATCGATATTCGATCCGCGCGTTTGGAAGGAAATAATCGGCGTGCCGCGCCCAGTGCCGTCCTCAGAGGCGTCAAAGCCACCTCCCGTGAGCGCGTGGGATATGAGCGTTTCCGTCTCGTAATCTTGGCGGCCCATGCCCCCCCCGTTGAGGCAATGCGATACGTCGCCGGTCGAAGGAGTGGCAATGATATGACCCTGACTGCCTGCATCGCGCCCGCGTCCGCCATCCTTTGTCGTCAGGGAATTAGCGATCAAAAAATCGGTTTCGTTTCCCTGCCCCGTCCCCCTCGCGATGCTCGTATTGAGCGAACCAGTAATCAATCCGCCGTCGAGATCAAAGTCGGTGCCAAGTCCGCCGCCGCCTGTAGGGCGGCAGCTAATTGTGGGGGCAATTCCTTTCCCCTTTTGCCGGCGCGGCGTAGGATGCCCTTGCAAGCTGTGGCGCTCAAAAAGTACCGCCGCGGCACGTCGCCAGTCTCCAAGATGTCCGATAACGAACACGCGACGGCGCCGCTGTGGAACTCCAAAGAACTGAGCGTCAAGGGTTCGATAGGCCCACCCATACCCGAGTTCGCCCAGGCCCCCGAGGAAGGAACCAAAGTCCCTTCCTTCGTTGCTCGACAAGACGCCGGGGACGTTCTCCCAAACCAGCCACTCGGGCCGCAGTCGGCAAGCAAGCGTAAGGAATTGAAGGGTGAGGTTGCCACGGTCGCCAGCCATTCCCGCTCTGAGTCCGGCGACGCTGAAATCTTGGCATGGGGTTCCGCCCACGAGAATGTCGATTGGGTCATATTCGCCCTCTTTGATCGTGGTGAAATCGCCATGCAACGGCGCGTCGCGCCAATGGTGTTTGAGAACGGCGCACGGGAACGCTTCGATCTCCGACAGGAAACTAGGTCGCCAGCCCAAGCCGTGCCACGCAACGCTGGCCGCTTCGATCCCGCTGCAAACGCTACCGTACCTCATCACGTACCTTTTTCGCGCGGCGCTTCCGTCGCTTCGCTTGCGCGGTCTTTGCTGGTGGCCGATATGCGAGAACGACTTTCGTCATCGCGTCAAAAGCCTTCGACGTTTTCATGCGATCAGTTCCGCGTAGGTCAATCGCTTGCCCTTGACCGCGCCGACCAAGCTTTGCAGTCGCGTCATGGTGTGGTTTTTCACGTTGCCTTCGTTCAAGCGGAAAGCAAATTCATCGACGTAACGGCCAATGTGCTTTTTGCTGGCGTGGTGGTAAACGCCGATGATCCCGCGCTTAAGAACGGCGAACACCGACTCAATCGAGTTGGTCGTCACGCCGTCGCGGACATACTCGCCTTGGCCGTGATTGATCGTGTCGTGATTGAAAAACAAGCCGCCCATTCCGGCATAGGCAAGGTGTTCATCGGTGTGCAACGTCGAACCAACTTCGACGTTCTGCACGATCACGTCCCGGATTGTTTGCGCGTCGGTTGCCTCGATCTTGAAGCCTTTAGTGCGACCGCCTTTGCCGCGTTCTTTCATTCCGAGGACGGCGGCCTTGCCGCCCGTCCCACCGCCAACATTCAGCTTCTTGGATTTGTGTTTGTTGCCTTCGATGCCGCCCACGTAAGTTTCGTCGATTTCGACGATGCCTTGCAGCTT